>Ga0214171_1000105_pt1 | contig 30882 bp, 22 predicted proteins | sample TroBogEpilimnion_40_FD_153009 | JGI IMG/M metagenome (GOLD analysis project Ga0214171, IMG submission 153009) | Freshwater microbial communities from Trout Bog Lake, WI - 02JUL2007 epilimnion | ecosystem: Environmental > Aquatic > Freshwater > Lake > Epilimnion/Euphotic zone | place: Trout Bog... | reverse complement strand
GGACTCGTCGTGCTGGCGATGATTCACACCTTTGGCGATGTGAGCGGCGCACACTTGAACCCCGCCGTCACGCTCGCGTTTGCCGTGGCGCGTCGCTTTGCGTGGCGCGCTGTGCCGGGCTACGTCGGTGTACAGATTGCCGGTGCACTGGCGGCCAGCCTGCTGCTGCACGCACTTTTTCCGCAGGATGCCACTCTCGGGGCCACGCTGCCAACTGGGTCGGAAACGCAGAGCTTTGTGCTGGAACTGGTGCTCACGGTCATTCTCATGCTGACGATTTTGAGCGTCTCCACCGGTGCCAAGGAAAAGGGCATCACGGCAGGGATTGCCATCGGCGGGGTGATTGCGCTGGAGGCTATGTTTGCCGGACCGGCCTGCGGTGCCTCGATGAATCCCGCCCGCTCGCTGGCTCCTGCGCTGGTCTCCGGTCACCTCGATCATCTCTGGCTCTACCTCGCGGCTCCAGTCCTCGGCGCACTCCTCGCCGTGCCGCTGTGCATTGGCGTGCGTGACAGCGGTTGCTGTGCTGGCCGGTGTGTGACCGCCGCCGAATAATTTCTTTCCATGAAACAACCCACCATCCTCATTCTTTGCACCGGCAACTCCTGCCGCTCCCATCTTGCCGAAGGCATCCTGCGCCGCGCCCTGGGCGATGGCTACACCGTCGCCAGCGCAGGCTCCAAACCCGCAGGCTATGTGCATCCTCTTGGCATCAAGGCCATGGAAGAGATCGGCATCGACATTTCGGCGCATCATTCCAAGCATCTTGAGGAGTTCCTCAATCAGGACATTGAGACCGTCATCACTGTCTGCGGCAATGCTGACCAGGTTTGTCCCATGTTCCCTGGCCAGATGAACCGTCACCACTGGGGCTTTGATGACCCCGCCCATGCCACTGGCACCGAGGAGGAGCAGATGCAGGTCTTTCGCCGCGTGCGCGATGAGATCCGCGCCGTCTTTGAGTCTTACGCCTCCGGCCGCCAGAATCAGGCCGATCTGGCGAAGACTGTGCCTGCGCTAGCTGCTCAGGCTTACAGTGACGGGCATCAGGATGAGAACAAGGCAAGCGCCTAGCGCCCCATTCCCATGAAAACCACGCGCCTTTTGGTGTTGGTGATGTGCGCCGCAGCGTCCCCCGTTTTTGCCACGCCCACCGGTCTCAACAACATCCCCACGGCGGAAACCATCGACCATCGTACGGTCGCGGTGCAGTTCTTCAGCAGCTTTGGCGGTTCCAATCAGTTTGCCACCAGCGGTACAGGTAAGACCTCACAATGGGCGGGCTTCAAGACCGGCTGGGACTTCAAGCCGCTGCATCTGGAGTGGGGACTCGACAGCGCGCTAGGCACCGGCTACTCAGGCCCGTTGCTGTTTCAGACCAAGGCGCGCATTCAGCCTTGGGAAGATGGCATGTTCGCGCTCGGCGTTGCAGGCGTCGCGCTTTCCGACACCAAGCGTGCGCGTGATCCCTTCACTTACGCGATGCTGTACCATGACTTCCATGTCCTGCGCCTCCATGCGGGCTATGGCATGCAGACCCACGGCGACAGCTTCCTCTTCGGTGTGGACCGCACCTGGAAGGTCTTCGATCGCAACCTCAACCTGAATGCCGACATCGTGCAGTCACGGACTCATCACGGCCCTGGGTGCCAAGTACTTCCTCAACAAGCACATCGTGTTCGAAGGCTGGGCAAACTTCCCAGACCGTGACCGCGTGAGCGCCATCGCCAAGATCAATTTTGTGTTCACGTTTTAGCGCGAGAGGCCCTCAAGCCTCTTAATGCACACCGTGATCAGCAAGATAGCGCTCGGCTTCGAGAGCCGCAGCGCAGCCTTGACCGGCGGCAGTGATGGCTTGGCGATAGACGTGGTCGGCCACGTCGCCGGCGGCGAAGAGGCCTTCGGTTTTGGTGCGGGTGCCTTGGGTTTGTAGAATGTAGCCGCCTTCGTCGGTATCGACGAGATCGCCGAGGAACTGGGCATTGGGCACGTGGCCGATGGCGACGAAAACGCACTTTAGCTCCAGCTCGCTCTTCTCACCGGTGACGAGGTTTTCGAGTGTCACGGCGCGCACTTCGCCCTTCTCGTCGGTGAGGTATTCAGCGACGGTTGAGTTCCAGACCGGCTTGATCTTCGGATTGGCCAGCGCACGGTCGGCCATGATCTTGGACGCGCGCAGCGAGTCGCGGCGATGGATCAAATAGACGGTGCTGGCGAATTTGGTGAGGAATCCGGCCTCTTCACAGGCGCTGTCGCCACCGCCGATGACGCAGACGGGGACGTTGCGGTAGAAGGCACCGTCACAGGTGGCGCAACTGGTCAGACCGTGGCCGATGAGGCTCTTTTCATTGGGCAGACCGAGGTGCTTCGGTGAAGCGCCGGTGGCCACGATGACGCTGTGGCTTTCATAAATAGTGCCGCCTTCGGTGTGTACTTCAAAGTGGCCAGCGGCGGTCTTCTTGACGCTGTTGACGAGAGTGTACTCGATGCGTGCGCCGAACTTTTCCGCCTGGGCCTGCATGTTCATCATCAGCTCCGGTCCCATGATGCCGTTGGGGAAGCCGGGGAAGTTTTCGACCTCCGTGGTCGTGGTGAGCTGGCCGCCGGGCATGTTGCCGGAGAGGATCAGCGGTTTCAGGTTGGCGCGTCCGGTGTAGATGGCTGCTGTGTAGCCGGCGCAGCCGGTGCCGATGATGATGACGTTTTCCATGAGAAAGAGAGGTTGGGCGGGGAAAGAAAGGTCGCGGAAGATGAAAAGGCGAGCCGGTGGTGCAACCATCGCTTTTTGCAGACTCGTTGTTGGAGTTTTCAGCCTTCCGGCTTATGACAAAAATTAACAACGATGTCCAACCCCGCCCCGGATGCCAAAGCCAGCCGCAAATCGCTGGCGACGCTGTTTTTCTGCACTGCGATGCCCATGGGGATGTGGAACGTGCCGCTGGCGAATGTCTTCAAATCGCATGATCGCGGGCATCTGGTGCCGTGGGTGTTTGCCACGACTGCCGTCGCCGCGTTTATCTCGCCGCTGTTTGTGGGCGCGCTGGCGGATCAGAAGCACTCGCCGGTGCTGCTGCTGCGCTGGCTCGCGGCTGCCACCAGTGTCGTCCTGTTTATCACCTGCGGTTCCTTGGAGTGGGGCTGGAGTGATGCGGCGGTCTTGCTCTGTGCCCAGGCTTACACGCTGGTGGCCACGCCGGTCTGGAGCCTGACCAGCAGCATTGTTTTTTCCCAACTGCACGATGCCAAGAATCAGTTTGGCCCGCTGCGTGCCTGCGCCACGGCGGGCTGGATGGTCGGCTGTTGGATCGTGAGCTTTGTGCTGCGGGCGGATGCCTCTTTGCTGGCCGGTGTCACGGCGGCGTGTTTGTGGCTGGTGGTGATGACTCTCACCTGGCGGCTGCCGATGATTCCGCCCGGTGAAGTGGTGCAGCAACGCAACTGGAAACAGATCCTCGGACTGGATGCGCTCGTCCTGCTCACCCATCGGGATCACCGTGTCCTCTTTCTCACGTCCGCGCTGTTCTGCATTCCGCTCGCGGCCTTTTATCCCTACACTTCCATTCAACTGCGTGATCTCGGCGTGAAGAACATCTCCGCCGTCATCTCACTGGGCCAGACGACGGAGGTGATGGCCATGCTGCTGCTGTCGGGAATGCTGGCACGCTACCGGTTGAAGTGGGTTTTCCTCTCCGGCATCTCCATCTGTGTCGTGCGTTTCTCCTTCAACACGTTCAACACCCTGCCGAGCGTGATGTTGGGCACCTTCCTGCACGGCTTTGCCTACACGCTCTACTTCATCACCACTCAGATCTACCTGGAGGAGCGCATCGATCCCAAATGGCGCGTGCGTGCCCAGGCGCTGCTGGCCATGCTGATGGGCGGAGTGGGCAATCTGATCGGCTACCTCGGCGGCGGTTGGTGGTATGCGTCCTGCACGCACGACAAAATCACCAACTGGCCCCGCTTCTGGTGGGGTGAGACGGCGCTGACCGCTGCGGTCTGCGTGTTCTTCGCCCTCGCCTATCGAGGGCGGGCAGCGAAAACGTAGAATGGGTGTGGCGACAGCCCGCCCGTTTGTGAGCGGGTGGCAAACACGATGGCTTACGGACGCTCGCCGGAGTCGGGCGGTTTGGCGAAGCGGCGATCTTGTGATGGAGAAAATCACACCCGCCAAACACACCCAACGTACTTTACGCCAGCCCGGCGCGCACGAGCAGCGCCATGGCATCGGGATCGCGGCCCATGAAGTTCTGGAAGAGCTTCGCCGGGTCGTCGGAGTTGCCCTTGCTCAGGATCGTGTCGCGGAATTCACGGCCCACGGCGGGATTGAGCACGCCTTCCTGCTGGAAGCGGGTGAAGGCATCGGCGTCCAGCACCTCGGCCCATTTGTAGCTGTAGTAGCCGGCGGCGTAACCGACGGGACTGCTGAAGAGGTGGCCGAAGCGCCGCGCCATGGTCGGTTGCTCGGTTTTGAGCTCCATGATGTAGCCTTTGAGAATGGAGCGCGCGAGTTTGTCGAGGTCCGCGCCTTCATCGGTGGCGTGGTGCATGTGCAGTTCGAGATCGAGCTTGCCGAAGGCGAGCTGGCGCATGATGTCGCTGGCGCTGCGGTAGTTCTTGGCGGCTAGCAGCTTTTTGAAGAGACGCGGGGGAATCGTTTCACCGGTTTCATGATGGCGGGCGAAGAGATCGAGGCTCTCGCGCTCCCAGCAGAAGTTTTCCATGAGCTGCGAGGGCAGCTCCACGAAGTCCCAGTACACACTCACGCCATTGAGCGAAGGGATTTCGACATTGCCGCAGAGCTGGTGCAGCAGATGGCCGAATTCATGGAACACGGTGGTGACTTCATCATGCGTGAGCAGCGCCGGTTTGCCATCGACGGGTGGCGTCATGTTGCCGCAGATCAGGCCCAGGTGCAGGCGGCGGTCACGCTCACCGCTGGGTGGTACACCCATCCTGAGATAGTTCATCCAGGCACCGCCACGCTTGGAGTCACGCGGGTGCCAGTCGGCGTAGAAGGAGCCGATGTGGACGTTCTTCTCATTGCGCACTTCATAGAACTTCACTTCGGGGTGCCAGACCTCCACAGGGCCAGCTTTGCCGGGCCGGGTGCTGACATTGGCCGGTGCTTCCTTGCCAGGCTCGACGTAAACGACCTCGCGGCTGATGATGCGGAGATCGAATACCTTCTCCGCCAGTTGAAACATGCCGTTGAGCACTTTGTCGATGGGGAAGTAGGGACGGAGTTCCTCCTCATCAAAATCGTACTTCGATTTGCGCTGCCGTTCACTCCAGAAGGAGACTTCCCAGGGCTGGAACAAATCGACGGTCTGGTGGGCGTTGTCGGCGCGGAACTCCTGCAGTTCGATGGTTTCGCGCTGGAAGGCTTCATGCACGCGCTCGTAGAGGTCAGTGATGAAACGGAGGGCGCTTTGGCCGTTCTTGGCCATGCGATGGGCCAGCACGTGATCGGCGAAGTTGGCCTTGCCCATGATCTGCGCCTTCTCATGACGCAGGCGCAGGATGTTCCAGACGAGCTCGGTGTTGTCGTGCTCGCCACCGCGGCCAATGCTGCATGAACCTTCCCAGACCTGACGGCGAATGCCCTCGTCTTCGAGGTATTCCATGACCGGAATCATCGACGGGGCCTTCAGCGTGAAGCGATAGACGGGCTTCTCCGGTGTGCCGAGGTTTTTGGCCAGGGCATCCGCCTTGGCGGCATCAATGGCGGTTTGCGGCAGTCCCTTGAGACGATCCACGTCTTCGATCAGCAACTCCCACTTGTTCGTCGAGTCGAGCACGTTCTCGGAATACTTCTGCGTGTGCTTGGAAAGCTCGGCTTCGATCTCCTCGACGCGCTTCTTCTTGTCCGGTGGCAAGTCGGCACCCGCCTGGATGAAGCCTTCCATCGATTCCAGGAGTGCGCGTTTGCGGATGGGGGAGAGGTGTTTCGCCTCGTCGGTCTTGCTGTAGGTGACAAAGAGATCCCACAGATGCTCGTTGAGAGGGATCTTGGCGAAGAAGGCGCTGACTTCAGACAGCATCTTGTTGTGCGCCTCACGCAGGGCGGGGGAGTTGCACAGCGAATCGAGATGGGTCACCAGACCCCAGGCTTCGTTCAGTTCGCGGGTGGATTCGTCGAGACCGAGCACGACGGAATCAAAGTTCATCAGCTTGCCACGGTCCTGTTCGATGACCGCGTCCAGATTCGCCTGCGCTTTTTCAAGTGCGGCGCGGATGTCGGCTTCGATGTGTTCAGGGGTCAGGGTGGACCAGCGGATGTGAAAGTCCTGGGTAAGGAAAGGTGCTGCCATGGTTGGGGCTTTTTTGGGCGGACGTAAGGGGGGATGGAAAATATGGAACGATACCGGGAGCGTGCAAATGACATTGCCAGGGTCATTGCTGCTCAAAACGCTGCGCGAATTGACAAAGTGCTCGCGCTTCACAACATGCGCGCCGTGTCCGATCCTGCCGCCCTTCGCCGTACTCCTCTCCATGCAGTTCATGTGGAAATGGGGGCGCGTATGGTGCCCTTTGCCGGTTGGGATATGCCGGTGCAGTATACGGGAATCGTCGATGAGCATAAAGCCGTGCGGCAGAGCGTCGGTGTGTTCGACATCTCGCACATGGGGCAGTTCATCGTGAGCGGCACGGGTGCTGCCGCCTTTCTGAACCGGGTGCTGACCAACGACATCTCCAAGCTGCAGCCGGGCCAGGGGCAGTACACCTTGCTGCTCAATGGGCTAGGAGGTGTGATTGATGACCTGATCGCTTACCGCACCAGCGAGCGTGAATTTTATCTCGTGGTGAATGCTTCGCGCATTGATGCGGACTGGGCACACCTTGAAACCCAGCTTAACAAGGATGATGAGGTGATGATGGCCAATGCGAGTGATTTCACCGCCGGTCTGGCCATCCAGGGACCCAAGGCACGCGAGGTGGCAGCGGCAGTTTTTGGCAGCGCCAATTCCTTCCCTGAGCACAACACCATCCTTGTCTCCATGACCGACAACGGGCCGATGTGGCTCTGCGGCACCGGCTACACCGGCGAGGAAGGCTTTGAATTTTTCATGCCCATGGAGACGGCGGAGACGTGGTTCCGCAAGATCGTGGACGCCGTGAAGGCTGCCGGCGGCATGCCCTGCGGGCTGGGTGCGCGTGACACGCTGCGCCTGGAAATGGGCTATCCGCTCAATGGCAATGATCTTTCGGAACAGCGCACTCCGTTGCAGGCCGGACTCGGCTTTTTTGTGGATCTCGATAAGGGAGATTTCACCGGTCGTGCGGCACTCGTGGCGCAGAAAGCCGCTGGACTGCCTGACAAATTGGCGGCCTTCCGCATGACCGGCGCGGCTCCCCCACCGCGCCCGCATTATCCCGTGGCCTTTGCAGGGGAAATCATTGGCGAGGTATGCAGCGGCACACAATCTCCCAGCCTCAGCGCTGGCATCGGCATGGCCTATGTGCCGCTGAGTGCTGCTACCATCGGCAGTACCCTTGAAATCGAAATCCGCGGGCGGCGTTTCCCTGCGGAAGTTGTGAAAAAGCCGTTCTATCGCAAGCCCGCAGTCTAATTTCCAACCGACACCCCCATGAGCAACGTCCCCGAAAACCTCCGCTATCGCGACTCCCACGAATGGATCGATCCCACCCAAAGCCCGTCTCCGGTCGGCATTACTGACCATGCGCAGGCAGAGCTGACGGACGTGGTCTTTGTGGACCCGCCCAAAGTGGGTACCCAGGTCAGTGCGGGGCAGCAGGTGTGCGTGATCGAGTCCGTCAAAGCGGCGAGTGACATCTATGCTCCAGTCGCGGGTGAAATCGTGGCCATCAATGAGGCGCTCAGCAGTGATCCGGGCCTGCTCAACCGCGATCCCTATGCAGGCGGCTGGATTTTTAAAATTCAGCCTTCCTCCCCGGCCGAGTTTGAGACACTGATGGATGCTGCCGCCTATGGCAAGCACATCGCCTGAACCGGCAAATGCGCCATTTATTTTGGCTGCATTGAGTGACAGATTCGTTACTCGTCACGGACCTCCGCCCCATGCCTCCCGAAGCATCTTCTTCCATTGCCACTGTTCCTGCCGGCTTCCAGCTCAAGCCGATCGATGCCTATCATCGTCGTCACCGCACCTTTCCTGCTAAAGGCTGGGTAGAGCGCATCACCAACCGGCTGCAGGATCTCCTTGAGGCCGTCATTGCGCATTGCTCCGTGCATGGCGATCCGCCGATCTATGACTCGCGGCATTTTCCCTGGGTCAAGGACATTGAGGCAGACTGGCAGAAGGTACGCGCCGAACTCGACACGGTGATGAAACACCGCGATGCGATGCCCAGCTTTCAGGACATCGTGAAGGAAGTCGGCATGATCCAGGGGGATGATCAATGGAAGACCTTTTTCCTCAAAGGGGTTGGCATGGACTGCACGGAAAACGCCAATCATTGCCCGGAGACCATGAAGGTGCTGGCCATGATCCCTGGCTGTACCACCGGCTTTTTTTCCATCCTCTCGCCCAACAAGCACATTCCCCATCATCGCGGACCGTGGGCGGGCGTGCTGCGCATGCATCTTGGGCTGATGGTGCCAGAACCGCGCGAGCAGTGCCGCATTCGCATTGCCGATCAAGTGTATTCCTGGCAAGAGGGCCGCGCGATCATCTTTGACGACACCTACAATCACGAGGTCTGGAATGACACCGACGGCTACCGGGTGGTACTGTTTGTGGATTTCGAACGTCCGCTGCGCGCCCCGTTTCACTTCCTCAATCACTGGATCATGAATTTGGCCGCACTGGCACCGTTTTTGCGCGAAGCCAAGGGCAAGCAAAAGGATTCCGAGAAAAAGTTCTGGGCCTTGTTTGGCAAGTGACACCGGCTCTCGGCTTGGTACCGTAGCGGCCTCCCCAAACCGCTCCGATTTCGATGCCCACAAACTTCTCTCGCCGTCACATTGGTCCCTCCGCCGCCGAGGCGGAGAGCATGCTTCAAACGCTCGGTTTCAAAACGCTCGATTCGCTTATTGATCAGGTTGTGCCCGAAGGCATTCGCGTGCGTGAGCCGCTCAACCTAGCACCGCCGCTGAGCGAGGAGCAGGCGCTGCGCCGCATGCGGCAGATCATGGGCCTCAACAAGGTCCTGCGCTCGTTCATCGGTCTCGGCTTCCATGACACCTTCACGCCGCCGGTCATCCAGCGGAACATCCTGGAAAATCCCGGCTGGTACACGGCCTACACGCCCTATCAGGCCGAGATCGCGCAGGGCCGCCTTGAGGCGCTGATCAATTTTCAGACGATGATTCGCGACCTCACGGCGCTGGATGTCGCAAACGCATCGCTGCTCGATGAAGGCACCGCCTGCGCCGAGGCTTTGGGCCTGGCGGTGGCGCAAGTGGCCGGAGCCTCGCGTGTGTTTGTCTCGGACCAGTGCCACCCGCACAACATCGAGGTCGTGCGCACACGCATGGACACTCTGGGCATCCGCGTGGAAGTGGGTGATGCGCTGAAATGGAAGCATGACGGCACCAAAGGACTGGCAGCCGTGCTGGTGCAGTATCCTGACACGCAGGGTGTCATTCATGATTTTACCGAACTGGCGGCGGAGACCCATGAGGCGGGGGCTTTGTTCGTCGTCAGCGCCGATCTGCTGGCGCTCACCGTACTGCGACCACCGGGTGAATTTGGTGCGGACATCTGCGTGGGCAACAGCCAGCGCTTCGGCGTGCCGCTCGGTTTTGGCGGGCCGCATGCCGCCTTCATGGCCGTCAAGGATGCCTTGAAGCGCCGTCTGCCAGGACGCTTGATCGGTGTTTCCAAGGACGCCTCCGGCCGACCTGCGTATCGGCTCTCTCTGCAAACGCGTGAGCAGCACATCCGTCGTGAAAAAGCCACCAGCAACATCTGCACCGCGCAGGTGCTGCTCGCCGTGATGGCCTCCATGTATGCCGTGTATCATGGACCGCAGGGGCTCAAGACCATCGCGCACCGCGTGCATGGCGCGGCGGTGTGGCTGGCGGGCGAGCTGCTGCGTGCGGGCCTTGACGTGCTGAGCGACGACTTCTTCGACACCATCAGCGTGCGCGTGTCGAACGCGGATGACCTGCTCAAACGCACGCTGATCTTCGGCATCAATCTGCGCAAAGTTGATGCCACCACCGTCAGCGTCGCGCTCGACGAGCGCGTGCGAGAAGATGAGCTGCTCAACCTGCTCACCGCCTTTGGCATTTCCAAGGCGCAGCAGCCGCCGGTGCTTGATGACGCCAGTCCGCTGCACTGCTCCTCGCAGCACCACCGCACCTCAGCGTTTCTGACGCATCCGGTGTTCAACTCGTACCACTCCGAGACCGAGATGATGCGCTACCTGCACCGTCTGGAGTCGAAGGACATCGCGCTGAATCGCAGCATGATTCCGCTGGGCTCCTGCACGATGAAACTGAACGCAGCAGCGGAGATGATGCCGCTGAGCTGGCCGGAGGTGAACGGTCTGCACCCCTTCGCGCCGCAGGATCAGACGGAGGGCTATCGCTCCATGTTTGGCGATCTCGAAGCGTGGCTGGCCGAATGCACCGGCTTCGATGCCGTGTCACTGCAGCCGAATGCGGGTTCTCAGGGCGAATACGCCGGTCTGCTGGCGATCAAGCGCTTCCACGCTGCTAGGGGCGAGGACCACCGCGATGTCTGCCTCATCCCAACCTCGGCCCACGGCACCAACCCGGCCAGTGCGGTCATGTGCGGCTTCAAAGTCGTGCCCGTGGCGTGTGACAATCACGGTAACATTGCCGTCGATGATTTGAAGGCAAAGCTGGACGCGCATAAAACCAAGGTGGCCGCGCTGATGGTCACCTATCCCTCCACGCACGGCGTGTTTGAAGAGTCCATCGTCGAAATCTGCCGTCTGGTGCATGAGCATGGCGGCCAGGTGTATATGGACGGTGCCAATATGAACGCGCAGGTCGGGCTGACTTCGCCGGGGCGCATCGGTGCGGATGTCTGCCATCTGAATCTGCACAAGACCTTCTGCATTCCGCATGGTGGTGGCGGTCCGGGCGTCGGTCCCATCGCCGTGGCTGCGCATCTGCGTCCGCACCTGCCGGGGCACCACACGTGGCGGCCGGACCGCCGTGAAGGTGCCGTCTGCTCCGCTCCCTGGGGCAGCGCCAGCATCTGCACCATCTCCTGGATGTACATCGCCATGATGGGGCCGCGCCTCGTGGATGCGACCAAGTTCGCCATCCTCAATGCCAACTACATCGCCCGGAAGCTCGAAGCGAATTTTCCCACGCTGTACAAAGGCACCAAGGGTTTCGTCGCACACGAATGCATCCTCGACTTCAGCCATTTCCACAAGGTCACCGTCGAAGATGTGGCCAAGCGGTTGATGGACTTCGGCTACCACGCGCCGACGATGAGCTGGCCCGTCGCTGGCACGCTCATGATCGAGCCCACGGAGAGCGAAAGCCAGGCGGAGATCGACCGCTTCTGCGAGGCCATGCAGTGCATCCATGCGGAAATGGTCGGCGTGGAAAGCAGCCAGTATCATCCGACGGACAACACGCTCAAAATGGCTCCGCATACCGCCGCAGCCGTCACCAAAAGCGACTGGCCGCACGCCTACACACGTGAAGCCGCCGCCTTCCCGCTGCCCTGGGTGCAGGACTCCAAGTACTGGCCGCCGGTCTCGCGCATCGACAATGTCTATGGCGACCGCCACCTCGTCTGCACCTGCGTGAGCGTGGAGGAAGCGGCTGCAAGTTGAGGCCTGCGGGAGCGTTTCACGGCGCATGAAACTGCTCCTGTCCGCTCTTGCCGCGTTCGCCCTTTGTTCCAGCATCCAGGCTGCGGACGCACCACGTCCAAACATCCTCTTCATTATCTTTGATGACTGGGGCTGGCAGCATGCGGGCGCTTATGGCTGTGAATGGGTCAAGACACCGAACTTCGACCGCGTGGCGAAGGAAGGGGTGCTGTTTAAAAACGCCTTCACTTCCAATCCAAAGTGCAGCCCCTGCCGTGCCACGATGCTCACGGGGCGCAACACCTGGCAGCTTGAGGAGGCCGTCTGTCATGGTGGCATCTTCCCGCCGAAGTTTGCCGTTTATCCCGACCTCCTCGAAAAAGGTGGCTACACCGTGGGCCTGACCGGCAAGGGCTGGGGGCCGGGAGAATTCAAACTCGAAGGCCGCACGCGCAATCCTGCTGGGCCTTCGTTTGACCAGTTCAAACAGGAAGTGCCTGCGAAGGGCATCACCACCACGGATTATCCGCGCAACTTTGAAGCCTTTCTGGCGCAGCGCGACAAAGCGCAGCCCTTCTGCTTCTGGATGGGATTCAAGGAGCCGCACCGTGCCTACGAGCTCGATTCCGGTGTGCGTCTGGGCAAGAAACTCGCGGATGTGAAGGTGCCTGGCTACCTGCCTGACAACGCGACTGTGCGCGGAGATCTGGCCGACTACGCCATCGAAGTCGAATGGGGCGATAAGCAGATCGGTCGCACGCTCGATCTGCTGGAGAAGTCCGGCATGCTGGATGACACACTGATCATTGTGACCTCGGATCACGGCATGCCGTTTCCACGGGTGAAGGGGCAGATCTACGAAGACGGCTACCATCTGCCGCTGGCCATGCGCTGGGGGAAGGGGATCAAGCCGGGGCGTGTCGTCGAAGACTTCATCAATGTGCGCGATCTCGCGCCTACCTATCTCGAACTCGCAGGGCTACCGAAGCATGAACAGATGAGCGGCAGCAGCCTGGTGAACATCCTGCGCAGTGAGAAGAGCGGCTTCATCGAAGATCGAAAAATCATGCTGGCTGGCAAGGAGCGCCATGATCTGGGCCGACCAAACGACTGGGGCTACCCTGTGCGTGCCATCCGCACGCCCGAGTTTTTCTACAGCCACAACTACCACCCGGAGCGCTGGCCGGCCTGCAATCCCGAAACCGGCTACGGCAACTGCGATGACGGTCCCACGAAAACCTGGATCGTGGAGAACAAGGGGCTCTTCTATGATCTCGCCTTCAACTACCGCCCGGAGGAGGAACTCTACAATATTGCCCAAGATCCCGAATGTCTGAAGAACCTGGCGAAGGACCCGCAGTTCGCCGCGAAGAAACTGGAACTGCGGACGAAACTGGAGTCCACCCTCAAGGAAGAAAAAGACCCCCGCGTTCTGGGCAACGAGGCGATCTTTGACACCTACAAGTACATGGGTAACCGCAGCAACAAAGGCTATGCGGAGTGGGAGGCGCGTCAGCGCGGGGTGCCCCTGCCGGAAGTGCCCAAGAAGAAAGGCAAAAAGGCCGCAGATGAGTGAGATGATGAACTCGACTTTGGCGCGTTTGCAGCGATAACAGCCGCATGCGCCTCCTGTCTCTGCTCCTGCTGTTCGTTTCCTTCAGTTTGAAACTTCACGCTGCTGACAAAGCGGCCACGCCAGACACGCTCGTCGCCGAGCTCTACAAGTCGGAGAAGCAAAAGGCATCGCCGTTTTTTCAGGACAAGAACCGGGCGCTGGTGGACCACTACTTCACGAAGGAGCTCGGCGATCTCATCTGGAAAGACGCCACCACTTCCAAAGGTGAGGTGGGGGTGATCGATGGTGATCCGCTCTACGACGCCCAGGACATGGAGATCAAGGAGTTCGTCATCCACCCCGCTAAGACAGAAGAGGGCAAGACCACCGTGCTGGTGACCTTTGTGAACTTCAAAGAGAAGAAGCGCATCACCTTCCACTGCGTGCAGCAGGGTGGCGCGTGGAAGATCAGTGACATCGACTACTCCTCCGGGTATGCGCTGCTGAAGCTGCTCAAGGACGGCTTAAAGTAGCCTTGTTCCTGTGGAATAGGGCAACGCGTCACAACGGCAAGCCGCATGACACCACCGTGAATAGTGGGCGATGCGAAGCTGTTGCCTGTTGCACAGCAACAAGCCTACTTTCCTTCTTTCGGCGCTTCCGGCGGGCGGCGGAATTTGCTACCGCCTTCGGAGTTCGTGCCAGTATCTGGCCCGCCACTGCCCTGGCCTCGACGCTCCTGCATGGCTTTCATAGCGGCAGCTTTTTCATCGGGATCGAGCACGCCATTTTTGTTGGCGTCAAATTTTTGCAGCATCATCTGCTGCATCTGGCCGCCATCTTTTGAAGCTCCTCCCTTGGTGCCGGGAGTACCGCTTTTGGCACCGGGGGCACCGCCCTTTGGCGCGCCTCCTTTGCGTTCCTGAAAAGCTTTTATCATCGCAGCCTTCTCATTCGGGTCGAGGACGCCGTTTTTATTGGTGTCAAACTTCTGCAGCATCGGGCGGGCTCCAGCACCTGCGGCACCGGGACCTTGTTTGGGGGCGTCTGCGGCGTGTGTCAGTGAGACGCTGACCGTGAGGGTGAGCAGGAAGGTAGGCAGGATTTTCATGGCGTTGCAGGGTTAAGTCGATTTAACAGTAGCGGCGGGGCCAAAGTTGCAGGCATTCTTTCCACGCAGCCCCGGCTTGCCCTTTTGGCCGGAGCCGTTACTCTCACAGCGGGTCGGTCGGAGTGATCGCTGGTGTTTTTGCTGCAAGGCGGAGATGCCAGAGGAAAGTCCGGACACCACAAGGCAGCATGCCACGTGAAAGCGTGGGGGCTGCGGTGCAAGCCGCAGTCACAGACAGTATCACAGAAAACAAACCGCCTGCGCGCAAGCGTGGGTAAGGGTGAAACGGCGGGGTAAGAGCCCACCGCCCCAACCGCGAGGAAGGGGGCACGACAAACCTCATGCGGTGCAAGACAGAACAGGAGAAAGGCCAGCCTGGCCGCAAGTCCCGCAAGGGATGGATACCTCCGGGTAATAGTCGCTCCACTGCGCAAGCAGGGGCGGGCTGGTCGCTCAGCCTGACAGATAAATGATCACAGCCAGGTGCCGAAGGGCATCGGGGACACAGAATCCGGCTTATGAGGGCCGATCCACAATGAAGGCGTCGGGAGAAATCCCGGCGCCTTCGCCTTTTCTGGTAAACTGACTTTGCTCACCGGATTGGTGCAAGTGGCAAACAGGTACCTCAAATGATCAAGGCTGACATGTCGAGTTTTTGGCGCTCTCTGCGTAGTCTTTGAAAGTCCATGCTGCCGCCAGAAAAAATCGCCTCTATCCTGCTTGCAGAGCGTTTGCCGCTCACAGCGTTCATTGCCAGTGTGACGCGGGATTTTCATCTGGCCGAGGACGTGTTTCAGGAGGTCTGTGTCAAGGCCGTGGGCCGCGCGTCAGAGTTTGAAACAGAGACTCATGTGGTGAACTGGGCACGTCTGGCCGGGAAGAACCGCGCCATCGACATCCTCCGCGCACGCGATGGCCGCTTTGTGGGTCTGAGCGATGAAATGCTGGAGGTGCTCGCCCAGGAGTGGCCGCAGCCGTCCCATGCCGATGCGATGCAGGAGGCACTGGGGCAATGCTTCGAGCAGATCACGCCAAACAACCGCGAGCTGCTGCGCCTGCGCTACTTTGAGCGGCGCAACTGCACCGACGTGGCGGCCATCATGGGGCGCAAGATCGAGACCGTCTATCAAGCCCTCGCGCGCCTGCACAAAAGCCTCGGTGAATGCGTTCGCGCACGCCTACAAAACACTGCCATTTTATGAACGACACTGATTTTCTCGAACTGGCCATGCGGCATCAGGACGGCGCACTCTCCGCCGCTGAGACCTCCGCGTTTGAAGCCGCGTTGCGCGCTGAACCCGCCAAGCGTAAGCTCTTCACTGAGGCTCAGTTGCGCTCAATGGTTTTACATGACCGCTTCCGCCAGGAGGCTTTCCGACGTGATCTGCCTGAAAAGCAGCGCAGGGCATGGCTCACAAACCCGGCTGCCGCCATGGCGGCAGGGCTGGTAAGCGGCCTCTTCTGCGCTTCCTTGGTTTGGGCCGTTGGAGCACCGATAGTGACCTCGGAGCGGCTGCATGCCCTGGTGGATGGCGGTTTTGAATACAGTCGAGTGGAGGCAGGTTTCCCGGCAAGAACGGGCGTGTGGAGCGGCGATGCGGTGGAAATTTCCGCCGGAGATACCAGCCATGGGGGGCGACAACTGCGCTTCATCAGTCCTCAACCGGATGCTGCCAATCCAAATGGCAGAGCGATCTCGTGTGATGTGTTCCAGCTTGTAGATCTGCGTCCGCTGCAAGCTGCACAGAGCAAGGATGGAGATGCTGTGCTGGAACTTTCTGCCAGCTTTCTGGATGCGCGGCCACTGAACACCCGCCCTTCTGTGACGTGTTTCTGCAAAATCTATGTCTTCAAAGGAGACCCCACCAAGCTGCGCGAGACCTGGCCGCTCAATATTACCGACGCAGTGGCCAGCGGGATTGCGGAAGTGACCACCCTTGGCGGCCACACGGCGGCGTGGAAAAGAGTCACGGCAAAGTGCCTGGTCAGTGCGGAGGCAGATTTCGCCGTTGTCCAGCTCGCGGCACTGCCAAACCTGCGTCCGTCAAAACTTACATCCATCTATGCGGATGACGTCCAACTCACGCTTCGCACCCCGCCGAGCCTGCCCGTGCGCATCGTCGTCCGTTGATTTTCACAACCTATGAAAAAACTACACATCCTACTACTTGCTGCTACATTTGTCGCATTCTCGGGTCAAGCACTCGATTATCCGCACATCACGGTAGAACCTCAAAAGTCAGGCTGGCCGCTGACGGTGGAAGAGAGATCGTATGTATTAAAGCCAGAGTTTGAGCGTCGTCCGGGATCAGAGGAGCATAAGCATCTACCGCCAATGTGGCCGGTGGTGCCGAGCGCGGGCTTCTTCGGCGGCGATTCATGGCTAAAGATGCATGAGGCGCATGTGAAGACCGTGCAGGAAAACAAAGGGGGCGTCGATGTGCTGCTCGTCGGTGATAGCATCACCATCCAGTGGGGGGATTCCTGGAAGAAGCACTTCCCCGATCTCAAGGCCGTCAACATCGGCATCGGTGGTGACAAGACGCAGAACGTACTCTGGCGGCTCGATCACGGCGGTGTCGAAGGTTTGCGGCCGACGTCCATCGTGCTCATGATCGGCAACAACAACATGTTCTTCACGCCCGAGACTGGCATTGAGGCTGCCGCCAAAGGCATCGAGATGTGCCTGAAGAACCTGCGCGAAAAATTCCCCGCCGCCGCCATCATCGTGGCAAAGATCCTACCTGCTCACGCTCCGGGCAATCGCTTCTACGAAGACATCAAGAAGACCAACGCCGCGCTCGATCCGCTGAAACTCGACAGCGATCCCAAGGTGAAAGTGCTTGATCTGTGGAGCGATTTCACCCATGCCGACGGCACCTTGAAGCCGGAGCTTTTCACGCCGGACAACGTCCACCTCTCTCCTGCAGGCTACGGCGTCTATGCCGGGCGCTTGCAGCCGTTGCTCGGGGGGCGCTGAAATCCTACGTATCCTTGCGGTCATGACTTTTCGCTTGCTTCTCTGCATGGTCCTCACCTGTGCACCCGCGATGGTGATGGGGGCGGTGGATCAATACCTGCTGCTCAATTACAGCACCAGCATCGACTCCCGGACTCAGGCCGCAGAGATGATGACCTATGTGCATGACAAATTTGGCGCAGCCAGCAAGGTCTCCTCATTGAAGGTCGGCGTGGCAATCATCTACACACCCAAGGAGCGCCTCGCCGAGCATGTGGTTCGCCTCAAGGCCGATCTCGATTTGGCGAAGCAACTCCAGGTGCCGGTGCTCATCCAGGTGGATACCGAGAACTGGTTGCCGGAGTCGCTGCTCAACTGGTATGACCCGCAGAAGCCTGGCTATGATCCCGCAAAGGTGGCTGATGTGGAATGGTATGGCTGGACTCCAGACACCGCCGTGAAGCTCTGTTGGCGCAACTGGGGCACCATGGTGCGCGTTGGGCCGCATCCGAACCTGCTGAGTCCGCGTTTTCAAGCCTGGGAGCGCGGCATCTATGAAGCACTCGCACCCATTGTCGTGCAGTGGCTCAAGGATCTGCCCGCAGATCAGCAATGGCTTTTTGTCGGCTGGAAGTGTGGCTGGGAGACCACACCCAACAGCCAGTATGCGTACTTCAAAGACGGTAACAGCTACTACCAGCGCACGGAAAACCCCAAGTGGGTGGAGGCTGACAAACAAATCATCGGCTACAACGCCGCGAAGACCGCCGGCATTCAGACCAGCGGCGTGCTGGACTACCAGCACACGTATGACGTCTTCATGAAAATCATCGGCAGGCATCTCAGTTGCCTGGCATCTACGGCGCGTGCGCTTGGCCTGCCGCGCCAGAAACTCTTTGTGCATACGATCGTGCAGGGCGTGGACCGTTACAACATGGACTCCCAGTTCAACGCAGACAGCAATCCCTCCCCCTCATTCTACGGCAAGCCGACGAATTCGTTGCGCGACAACCCAAGCTTCATGCGCTGCCTCACCAAGGCCCGTGCAGATCTCGGCAACACAGGCTACGGCATCGGCGAGTTCAATCTCGGCAGCAAAGACTACGCCACCTGGCACGCGTGGTTCACCGAACGCCTTCTCCGCGATCCCGACTGCATCTTTCAGGCGCTCTACAACTACGACACGATGAAGGGCAAAGCATCAGTCGAACAAGCCCTGCTTGACGCCATGCTCTCCGCACCAACCAAGCGTTGAGGTTCGAAGCGGTTGATTCTGCTAGCATAGATAATCACGCGCTGCGTTCATTCCGTTCTGTCCGCACTTGCGGCATAAAGATAAGGAAAAACGGGCTGCTTTGTCCCCATTCCTCTGTTCAAACTGTTCCTTGTTCACCGTATACCTTTTCCCCCATGAAAACCCGCCGCCACTTTCTACGCAGCACGTCCGCATTGATCACGCTGCCCGCGCTCGAATCCATCGGCTTCAAAGCTTTTGCGTCTGCAAAGACCGTCACTGCGCCGAAGCGCATGGTCTTCCTCGGCTTCGGCTGGGGCGTGACGAATGAGACGTGGTTCCCCGATGTGAAGAAGACCGGCACTGCATGGGAGCTGTCCGAGGGGCTCAAGCCGCTGGCGAGGCACCAGAAAGACATCACCGTGGTGCAGGGCTGCTCCAACAAGTACGCCAACGAAGCGCACTGGGGCAGCACCTTCTGGCTCACCGGCGCAAACCGCTATGCGGAACCGGGGCAGAGCTTTCACAACAGCGTCAGCGCTGATCAGGTTGCGGCGGCGCATCTGGGCAAAGACACGCGCTATGCCTCCCTCCAGCTCAACTCGCCCGACGTGGCAAACTCCGGGCATGGTCCCGGTTTGTCGATGGCGTGGGATGTGCGCGGCAAGCCGATGGCGGGCCTGGAAAATCCCGTCGCGGCATTTCATCGTCTCTTTTCCAATGACACCACGCCGCTGAGCGAGCGCCAGGCCATGCTCGCACAAAAGCGCAGTGTGCTCGATGCCGTGCGGGAGGATGCCAAGCGCGTCCAGCAAGGACTCACCAAGACCGACATCGACAAGCTCGACGAATACTACCAAAGCATTCGAGACATTGAAGTCCGCCTGGGCAAGGACGAACAATGGCTCAGTGTGCCAAAGACCCAGCCCCCGATCAGCGAGCCGAAGGAAGGCCTTGCGGGTAAAGAAGAAATCAAGGTGATGTATGACCTCATCCTGGCTGCTTTGCAGACGGACAGCACACGCGTGCTCACCTACCGGCAGCCCGTAGGCACGCTGCTGCAGAGCCTCGCCATCAAAGTCGCTCCGCATGACATGAGCCACTATTCGCCGGGCGACCGCATGGCGGCCTCACAGAAGCGCGACACCACGCAGAGTGAACTGCTCGCCGGACTGATCGACAAACTGAAAGCTACCCAAGAAGCCGATGGCCGAAGCCTCTTTGACCACACCTGCCTCGTCTATGGCAGCAACATCCGCTCCGTCCACTTCCTGGACAACTGCCCCACCCTCCTCACCGGCGGTGCCGCCAACATCAAGCTCGGCCACCACCTTGTGCTGCCAAAGGACACACCGCTCGCGAATGTGTGGCTCACCTTGCTGAATGGCATGGGCATCAATGCCGAGCGCCACGGCGACAGTTCGGGCGTGTTGAAGCAACTCAGCGCTTAACTCATCTCTCCTGCCCTGATGAAGCGATCATTCGTTCCACTGGTGTTGTCATTGCTTGGTGCTCTGCACTCTTACGCCGCCGACGCGGCGCACGCCCAGCTCGACTCCAAGCACCGCGCTTTCTTCAAAGACTACTGTCTCACCTGCCACAATGCCGAAAAGCAAAAAGGCAAGGTCCGGCTCGATGACATCGCCTTCACCGTGGACTCGGTCGAACGCGCTGATCTTTGGCAGAAGGTGCTCAACTCGATCAACTCGGGAGACATGCCTCCCGAGGACGAGAAGCAGCCTGCACCCGACGCGAAGACCGATTTCCTCGACGATCTTTCTCGCACACTCGTGACCGCTCGCGGGCGCTTGAACGATTCCGGCGGAAACATCGCCATGCGCCGTCTGAACCGGCGTGAGTACAAGAACACCCTGCGCGACCTCCTCGGCGTGGACATCAATGTGCGTGAACTTCCGGCAGATGGCGGCGCTGGAACGTTTGATACAGTCGGTTCGTCGCTCTTCATGTCGTCCGACCAGTTCGAGCAATACCTCGCGCTCGGGCGGCAGGCGCTGGACGAGCATTTTGCGCGATTCGTCGCACCTTCGCAAACAAAGCCCCGTAGCATGCATGTGGAGGTTGAGGCAAAGAATGCCAAAATCGCCAAGTCGCTCGCGGACCGCACGGACGCGCATGATCGCTACGTGAAGTGGACCGCTGCGGTAGAAGCTGCCGCTCAGAAGCCCGAGAATGCAGCCATTACGGCAAAGATCCGTGGCGAAAAAAAGGGAGATGACCGGCACTTCTATGCGCAGTGGCAGAGCATCCAGGGCGCACCTTCGCCAAAGGATTTTGGGTTCGTGGATGAGATCAATGCCGATGAACAAGGCCGTAGGAACTGGGTTCACTACGTCCCCTATCAGAAGGCGTATATGAATCATCCCGCGACGAAGACCGGAACCTTCCTCACCATCGAGGACGTGTTTGTCAATCCCTACCAGCCCTTCCGCATCCCCGGCGACTGGCCTGCGGGAGACTACATTGTCCGCGTGCGCATCGCCGCGACAAGCAACACGCCCGCAGCGCGGCACTTCGTCGAGTTTGGCTCGCAACACGACACAGGCGTGCGTGCGGTGGCAAGCACTCATCACATCACCGGCACGATGGAAAATCCGCAAGTGCTGGAGATCCCGCTGAAGTTCTCACCTTCGAAAGGTTACGGCTTCTTCTTCCAGGAAAAGGGCACGTATGAATCAGAGGATGTCGCGCATCACTTGTTCAATGAAGGACAAAAAGCCAACGGCATCGGCCCGGAGTTCGCGCTGTGGATTGACTGGATCGAAGTCGTCGGCGCGGCGTCGGTTCCGGTCGCGAAGACGGAGCCATCGAAGTCGCAGAAGCTGCGCAAAGACCCCGAGCAGTGGGCGAACAAATTCATGCCCATCTATGCCGAGGGGTATGTGGAGAAGTATGCGCGCTTTCAAAAATGGTGCGCGGCTATTGATGAATCGGCGAAAAACCCAGTGAACGCGGACATCACACAGAAGCTGCGCGACGACCCGAAGGTGAAGCAGTCGCCGCATTTGTTTTACAATCACTTCGCTGAGATCGCGGGGGCACCCGCACCCACGCATTTTGGTTTCAAGGATGTGGACGATGCGCAGTTCGCGCGCAGCGAATACAGCTACCATCATCAATACTATGCCGACTACGCGAAGCTGCCGCAGCGCGAGACGGGCACCTGGCTGATGCTCTATTCGCTCGGTCGCTACACGGGCATCACCGCGCCGAACCAATGGCCCGCAGGCAAATACACCCTGCGTGTGCGTCTCGCCGCCAGCGACGAATCGCCCAAGGAGCGGCGCTTCATCGAGATCGGCACCGGCAAGGCTGACGCGTCGGATTTCAATGTGCTCAGCTCGCATCAAGTCACCGGCACGCTCGCGAATCCGCAGACGCTGGAGATCCCTGTCGAGATCAATGCGAGCGGCGACCGCAACTTCGCCATCCGCGACAAGCGCCCGAACACGCGAGAAGCCGAGTATGCTATGTTCCGCGAGGCATGGGACAAAACCGGCACGGGTCCGCGTCCTTGCATCTGGGTGGACTTTGTCGAACTCATAGCGTCCGCGACTGAGGCGGTACCAGATGCGCCTGCTTTGGCAAAAACCATCATAGAGCGCCGCGAGGTCGAGTTCCACGCAAACGCGATGGTCGGCGGCACTTACAACGGCTACTTCAAAGGTGGAAACGAGGCCGCGAAGAAGTTTCTCGAAACGGGCAAGCCACAAAAAGGCATCCCCGACGAGACAGAGGCAAAGTTTCGCATGAAGGTCTTCGAGGAACACGGCCCCAGCTTTGAGCGCTACCTGAATGATCCGCTCACCAAGACAGGCGCCTACCTGACGATCTACAACGTCCACACAGAGGAGGTCATCACGTTGCCGCCGGATCAGCCTTCGGGCTGGCTGAAGACGAAGCACGAAGTCGAAAAAGCCGAGCCGGGTGACTACATGCTGCGCTTCCGCATCGGCGCGGTCAAAGGCACGCCGAAAGAGCGGCACTTCGTCGCGCTCGGCAGTCGCAAGGCCGGAGCCGAGGACTTCACGCTAATGCAGACGTTTCAGATCAGCGGCAGCACCGAGGCACCGCAGATCATCGAAGTGCCTGTGAGCATTAGCGCCGATGGCCCACGCACCTTTGTGCTGCGTGAGAAGCGCGATGTGAAGCTTGATTTTGACACCTACACCGATGCGCGCAAGGAGACCAAAGTCGGCCCTCCACCCGCGCTGTGGATCGACTGGGTGGAGTGGGAAGGCCCGCTGGTGAAGCAAGCGCCCATCGCGAAAGTGCAGCGCATCGAACCAGAAAAACGCCGCGCTAATGTGGAGCGCGCTTACAAGCGCTACCAGTTCCTCAATGAACAATACGCCAAATGGAAAGCAGCCGGTGGCGATGAAGCGAAGCTGAAGGACTTCGGCTTCACCGACAAATCGCACGCGGAGTTCGGCAAGTACGTGTGGGATCATGACAACCGCTGGCTCCAGCAATACCTTGACTGGCCGCTTTCCAAGTCTGGCCTCTACCTCGACAATACCGTCACCGAAACTTCAGAACACGCTATTGATCTGCCTGCTGACGCCGCTACGGGCGACTACGTCATGCGGGTGAAAATCGGGCGCGTGCCAGGCATGCCCGCCGAGCGCGCCTTCCTTTCCTTTGTGGAAGCCAGCCCCATCGACAAAGACGACCGCACCTTCCTCACCAGCAAGCAGATTACTGGTACGCTCGACAAGCCCGAAGTCATCGAACTGCCCTTCAAGGTGCGCCCCGGCGGTCCGCGCAAATTCGCCCTTTTTGAAAAGCGCCCGCTGAAAAAGGAAGCCATCAGCCTCGCTGGTCGCACACGGCTGATCAGCGACGCCAAACAACGCGATCCCGTGCTATGGATCGACTGGATTGAATACGAAGGCCCACTGAATAAAGTCGAAGCCGCTTCGCAGGTGAAACCTGTGATTGCCACCGGAGACACGAATGCGCGCACTGTGCTCGAAAACTTCGCCGAACGAGCTTTTCGCGGCAAAAAGCCCTCAGCAGCCTTTTTGGACAAACTCACCGCTCTCTACAAATTGCGCCGCAAAGCAGGCGATGTTCACGAAACAGCGCTCAAAGAGCCGCTGAGCGTGATTCTGGCCTCACCCGGATTCCTCTACTTGCAGGAAATTGGCGGCCAGCAGGAAAAGGGGGACTCTCCAATCTCCCTGTCTCATCGTCCGATTGTCTCATTGTCTCCTGCAGAGTTCGCCTCCCGCCTCTCCTATTTCCTCTGGAGCGCACCACCGGACGAACAACTCCTCGCCGCCGACGTCACCAAGCCAGACATCCTCGCCCGTGAGGTGGATCGCATGATCGCCAGCGACAAGGCGGACGAATTCGTCAGCGGCTTCGTGCATCAGTGGCTCGGCATGGACCGCCTCGAATTCTTCCAGTTCGACACCAAGCAGTTCCGCGACTTTGACGAAAGCGCCAAGGCCGCCGCACGCCGCGAAGTCTATGAGACCTTCGCGCACCTCCTGCGCCAGCGCGGCAGCCTTTCTAAGTTGCTCAAGAGCGATGAAATTCACATCAACGGCCTCCTCGCCACCTACTACGGCATTGAGGGCGTGAGCGGCGATGCTTTTCAAAAGGTCAAGCTTCCCAAAGACTCACCACGCGGTGGTTTACTCGGCATGGCCGCCATCCTCGCCATGGGCAGCAATGGCGAGCGCACCAGCCCCGTCGAGCGCGGTGCCTGGGTGCTGCGCAAGTTGCTCAACAACCCGCCACCACCCGCACCGCCGAATGTGCCGCAGCTCGACCGCCTCGCCACCAAGCCCATCAGCCCTCGCGACCGCCTTCTCGCGCACCAGGAGCAGCCGCAGTGCCTGCAATGCCACCGCAAGATCGACCCCATCGGATTCGGCCTCGAAAACTTCAACGCCGCTGGCAAATGGCGCGACATAGATCGCGACTCCAAAACCAAAAAAAACTGGCCCATTGACCCCTCTGGCCATCTTTACAACGGCCCCGCCTTCAAGAGCTACTTCGACCTCCGCGACCTCATCGCCGCCCGCAGCGAAAACTTCGCCCAAGGCTTCACCGAAGCCCTCATCGAATACGCCCTTGGCCGCCCCTATGGCTTTACCGATGAAGAGCTCGCCGCCAACATCGTCAAGCTAGCCAAGGCAAAGGACTTCACCCTCCGTGAGTTCATCGTGGCTCTGGTCCAAAGCCCGCAGTTTCAGCGGAAGTGACGATGGGGACGCGGTTGAATGGCCGCAAAAAGACGCAAAGAATTGAAAAAACTCAAATCGGGCTCTGGTCTGTATTCTGGAACCTTTTTTCGACTCTTTGCGGCCCTGCTCCTACTGCATCTTTAGGTGCTCTATAATTACGACACCCTGAAAAGCAAACCTGCGGTTGAAAAGGCCATGCTCAATGCGATGGCGTCAGCTCCATCCGCAGAATGAAACACACCCTCGCGCTCCTCACCACCCTGCTACTTGCTCCGCTGGCCGCGCTGCATGCTGCTGATACGATTATCAATACCATTGGCATGAAGCTGGTGCCCATCCCGGCTGGCAGTTTTATGATGGGGCAGGAAGGACCGGCGTCAGATTATGAGATGAAGAAGCATCCGGCGGAGATTGACCATGCGGATTGGGATGAGAAGCCCGCGCACAAGGTCACACTTACCCAGGGGTTTTACATTGGCTCGACGGAGGTGACGCTGGGGCAGTACCGGGCGTTTATGCCGAATTATCGTGACAAGCGCGGTGCGGATGATGATGCGGTGGTGGGCGTGAGTTGGCATGAGGCGGTGAAGTTTTGCCAATGGCTTTCGGCGAAGGATGGCCGGACGTACCGCCTGCCTACGGAGGCGGAGTGGGAGTATGCGTGCCGTGCGGGGACGACGAGTTTGTTTAACACGGGCGATAGTTTGCCTGCGGGTTATCAGAAGTGGTTCGGTGAATACAATCGGCGCAGTTATTGGTTTCCCGATGGCAAGCTGACGGCGGAATACCAGGTGCTAGTAGGCAAGCCGCAGCTTCGCGTGGCGCAGACGTCAGCGAATGCGTGGGGACTCTTTGATATGCACAGCAATGTTTCGGAGTGGTGCGCGGACTGGTATGGGCCGTATGAGGCGGCGGAGCAAACTGATCCGCTGGGCCGCAGCGATGGGAACTTCCGAGTGTTTCGCGGCGGCGCGCATTCCAATTTCTCGCGCATGCTGCGCTCGGCCAATCGCGCTGCGTGGGTGGCGGAGGCGAAGAATGAGGCCATTGGCTTTCGCGTGGCGATGGGCGAACTGTCACGCGGAGAGATGCTACCTCTGGCTGCACCGGCATTGAACGCGCAAAATGTCAGCCAGAGTGTTGCCAAGATCACGCCGCAGCCTGCGGACGTGCCGTTCTTTGAAGGGCCGAAAGTGTTCGTGAAGATTGCTCCGGGCAGCGTGGGGCCGGCGTTCTCGAAGCACAACCACAGCCCGTCGATCACGGAGTGTCCGAATGGTGATCTACTTGCCACCTGGTTTTCGTGTGTGGATGAAGGCGGCAGCGAGCTGAATAATCTGGCCGCGCGTCTGCGCTTTGGCACGAGCGAGTGGGAGTCAGCCTCTTTGTTCTGGGATGGCGCGGACATCAATGACCACGCACCAAAGCTCTGGTGGGATGGTGCGCAGACGCTGTGGCATTTTGCGCGTGGCTTTGCTGAGAACATCGTGCGCACCTCCACCGACAATGGTGCGACGTGGAGCAAAGCGCGCGTGCTGCACCCGCATGATGAGTTTGGCAATCAAGTCATCCGCACCCGCGAAGGTTTTCTCATCATCCCCTTTGATCACGGCATGACCAGCTTTCTCATCAGCCGCGACGCTGGTAAAACCTGGACTTACCCCGATGCGGATCGTGGTCTGAGCGACTACCGCCCTGGTGGCAAAGGCCTGCGCAACGCGGGCTTTCACGCAGGCATTGTGCAGCTCGCGGATGGCCGGCTCATGACGATGGGGCGCAATGACAAACCGGAACTACAGGCGAAGTTTGACCGCAAAACGCCCGTGAGCTACTCCAGCGACATGGGCGAAACCTGGACCTACGAGGCCAGCGAATTCCCCGCCATCAGCAGCGCGCAGCGGCAGGTGCTGATGCGGCTGCGCGAAGGCCCGCTACTGCTGTGCTCCTACACCGATCAAGCCCGCGACTGGAAGACACGCCAGGGGCTTAGCTTCAAAACCGCTGATGGCAGCACGCGCACGGGCTATGGTCTCTTTGCCGCGCTGTCATTCGACGACGGCAAAACCTGGTCGCAGCGCCGCCTCATCACGCCTTGAGGCCCGGAGCGCGAACTGCCATCCATTGACCGCACCACCTTCAAGCTCAGCGACACAATGGCCGAAAGCGCAGGCTACCTCACCGCTACGCAAACTCGGGATGGCCGCATCCACCTGCTCAGCAGCAAGAACCATTATGTCTACAATCTTGCTTGGCTCAAAGAGCTGCCGCCTGCGTCAGGAAAATGAATCATTTCATGAGCGACAAAATGAAAGTCGCCCGCCCCGACTACACACGCTGGATGGAGGCAATGGGCCCCACACTTGATAAGCTGCTGAATGAACGGCCATAATTGAAAGACACCGAAATGAATCACAACGCCACACCCTCACTGTTTCAAGAATGAAACTCCTCTTTTTCCTTGCCGTATCATTGCTGGCACCCCTCGCCAGGCTTCACGCTGCCGAAACTTTCCTCGTCGAAAACGGCCAGCCGCGCGCTGAGATCGTAATCGCGCAGAATCCTCAACGGACGGTGAGGCTCGCTGCGCAGGAATTGCAGGATTACATCGGGAAGATTTCGGGTGCGCAATTAGCCATCGTCACAGAGCCGAGTGGCCATGGGGTGGCGAAGATCTTTGTCGGCAGGTCCTCCTACACTGAGAAGCTCAACATCAACGGCACCGACCTCAAATATGGAGCCTACCGCATGATCTCCGGCGCTGATTGGCTGGTGCTTATGGGGGACGATAGTGATTTCACACCCATCGAACCGTGGGCTAAGCACAACGGCGAAATAATGAACGGCAAAGCGCAGGCCGAGTGGGAAAAAATCACCGGTGCGACATGGGGGCTGCCGAATATCCTGATGTATAAGAGCCGCTTTTCCATGCCCGGCGACATGGGCCGACCCACGGCTCAGGCTGCGGAGAAGGCCGTGCCGCTACAGATGTGGGACTACGATGAGCGCGGCTCGTTTAACGCGGTGAACGGCTTTTTGCAGCGCCTCGGCGTGCGCTGGTATTTGCCGGGTGAGTTGGGCGAGGTGCTGCCTGCACTGAAATCGATCCCGCTGCCGAAGATCGACGAGACGGTGAGGCCTGATTTTGCTCAGCGCCGCTTTAGCTGCTACGGTGGTGTGCATGGTCGCGAGACGTCCATGTGGTTTATGAGGCTCGGCGTGCGCGATCCGTATGGGATTCATGATGCGCATGGCATGGATACGATGACGCGACGAGAGGAGGTCTTCGCCGCGCATCCCGAGTGGTTCGCGATGTATGGAGGCAAACGGCGCTTCGACATGAGGGAGAACAACCAGTTGTGCTACTCCAACGAAGAGCTGTTTCAGGAAACGGTGCGCTATGTCCGCGCTCAGTTTGATCACTTTAAGATGAGCATGGTTTCCGTAATGCCGCCCGATGGCTATACCGCGATTTGTCAGTGCAAACTCTGTGAGGGCAAAGACTCACCGGAGCGGGAGCAGCGCGGACTCGCATCGGATCATGTGTGGGGCTTCGTCAATCGTGTAGCGAAAGAGGTCGGCAAGACGCACCCCAATGGCAAGGTGCTCAACTGCGCTTACGGCATCTATTCGCTGCCACCGTTGAAGATCGACAAGCTGGAGCCGAATGTCGTCGTCTCCATCGTCGGTGCGCGGGTTCCCAGGAATAACAAGCCGGAGCAGCAGGAGGAACTGCGCAAGCTGCGTGAGGCATGGGTGGCGAAGACGCACAACCCGATCATCAACTTCGAGAACTATCCCTTCATCGACCGCGGCTGGTATCTGCCCGCCTTCACGCCGCACACAATGGGCGAGAGCACCAACGCCACCAAGGGCATCTCGCTGGGCGAAGACATCTCGCTCAGCGTGCGGCAGGACCCCAATACCAACGGTATCGGTTTCAATCACTTCCAAGTTTACTTCACCGCGCGAATGTACTGGGGTGGCAAGGACGCAGATGTGGACGCGTTGTTCCGTGAATACTGCCGCCTTTTCTACGGCCCGGCGGAAGCGGAGATGCGCGCCTTTTTCGAATACAGCGAGGCCAACTGGCAGGAGATGGAGAAGGACAAAGTGAAAGCGGACCGTGCGCTCGAACTCTTCGCCATCGCGAAGGTGAAAGCCGATGCCACGAGCGTGTATGGCAGACGCATCGCGCTCATGGATGATTTTCTGAAGGGCCTGCGGAACAAGAGCCAGCAGCTCGGCAAAGTGCGCGGACCAGTGCCAGTGCTGCGGCTTGTGGGCAACGCGCCGAGCAAGATCGTGATCGATGGCAAACTCGATGATGAGGCGTGGGTGAATGCGTTCCCTTCCGCCACCTGCTGGCTGCGTGAACTGCAAACCGGACGCCAGCCTACCTTCGGCACCACGGTTAAATCCACATGGCTTGGCAACGACCTCTACCTTGCCATTCGCTGCGACGAACATCCCGGCGAGAAGCTGAACATCGGCATGACGAAAAAGGACGACAGCGCGCTCTGGTATGGCGATGCCGTCGAGGTGCTCATCGAGACCGAATCGCACTCGTATTATCAGATCGCCATCAGCCCGAGCGGAGCGGTCGTGGATATGGATCGCGGGGCCGCGCGCGACAAGTGGTTGAGTTGGGACTCGAATGCCGAAGTGGCCACGCACATCGCCGACGATCACTGGATCATCGAGATGCGTCTGCCGATCACGCAGGATGAAAACGATCCGCTGCATCAAGTCATCGGCCACCATCCCAACCGCAGCCTGCCCTGGCACATCAACATCTGCCGCCAGCGCATTCGCGACGACGGCTCAGAATACTCCGCCTTTTCGCCGACCAGTTCCGAGGGGTTCCACGAGGTGATGAAGTTCGCCACCTTCTACGATGGCAACCACTTCGAATTCGATCACGGCCCTCCTGACGATGACTTTCTGGAAGCCACGCGCATCGCGGTCGACTTCGCCCGTACCGGCAAACGCGAAGAGGCTTTCGCCGCCTACACCGCCGCAGCCGAGGGCAAAGTCACCGACCTGCAAAAATCCTACGCGCTCGAACTCGCTGCCGCCACTGCGCGCAGTCTGCGGAGAAACGACATCGATGACCAACTCACCGCGCGCATTCCCATCGCAGCCGTGAAGAAGGCAGCGCAAATGCAGGCCATGCTTGATCAAGGCAAAGCAGCGTCGCTCGTCGAAAACTTTGTAGGCGAAGACATCAGCATATGGCCCTTCTGGAAACGAGGCGATGGACTGCATCGGCGTGGCAGAGCCTATTTCCTCATGAAGGCTGGCGCAAAAGCCGAGACAGACCTCCGCGCTGCGCTGGAGTTCACCAGCGAGCCTCGCACTCGCGACGCCATCCTCCTGCTGACCGCCCAGAACTACGAAAACAACCTCAAGGACGACGACAAAGCCCTCGAAGTCTATGGGGCTGTCGTCGCCGGAAGGACACGAATCGGAGGCGCAGACGAATATGCGGCGCTGCAAGGCATCGCCCGCGTGCTGACCAAACGCGGCCAGTTTGACGAAGCGCTCAAAACGCTCGAACGCGCTGACCTGCCGAATCTGCAAGGTGTGTGGAGGGAGAACATCCTCAAGTCCATCGAAGCTGTGAACAAAGCGCGGAAACCTCAATAAGACCCACCACCATGAAACACATCATCCCACTCGCTTTCCTGCTGCTTGCTCCGTTGCATGCGGCGAACTTCCCGACGGAGTATCAGGCGGCTATGCGGCTCTTTGTCACCAACAAGATCCCGGAGGCGAAGGAGGCGTTTACTGCGTTGGTAGCGTCCGCACCGAATTCGGAAGCGAAGGATGCGGCCTTGATGCAGGCGAGTTACTGCGAGGTGCAGCTGAAGCAGGTCGAGGAGGCGACAAAGCTGGCCGCAGGTATCAAAGACAAATACTCGGGCACGCTCTGCCGTATGAATATGCAAGCGCTGCAATCCAAGTATGCAGAAGTCGTGGCGCTGGCGAAGGATGAGGACTTCACCACCTGGCCTGATGCGCTGATCTTCGATGCACTCATGTGCCGGGGCAATTCATTGAGCCGCACGGGCGAGGCGG
>Ga0214171_1000100_pt1 | contig 31411 bp, 33 predicted proteins | sample TroBogEpilimnion_40_FD_153009 | JGI IMG/M metagenome (GOLD analysis project Ga0214171, IMG submission 153009) | Freshwater microbial communities from Trout Bog Lake, WI - 02JUL2007 epilimnion | ecosystem: Environmental > Aquatic > Freshwater > Lake > Epilimnion/Euphotic zone | place: Trout Bog... | reverse complement strand
TTGATAAACACTTAAACTATATGCCGCACTAGTACCCAGTGCGACTAATAAATCCATATTGCCAACACCAGACATGAGAGATTTGAGACCCGCTTTATAAAAGCGCCAGCCCAAGAAAAATTGCACTGGGGTTGCTAGTAATAGTTGCCATTTTGGTGAGAGTGCCCAATGAATGCCAAAAGGCATGAGGAGCATTGGCAAAAAGAGCGGGGCAGAAAGGGTAAAGCCCACTATGACGCGGCCCAGACCATCGCTCCCCCAAAATAATTTTGTGGGGGCTAATTCTGGGGCCGCATGAGGGATGCTGATCTTAGCGGTGTAGCCCGTTTTTTGAACTGAAGCGATAATTTCATTGACCGTGACCCCAGCATTTACTTTTAGGCGAATTTTGGCCTGTTCGGTAGCCAGATTCACGCTAGCTGCTTCTACCCCCGGAATCTTGTCTAAAGCCTTCTCAACCCTAGCAACACAGGAGGCGCAAGTCAGCCCGCCAATATCTAGAGTAAAAAGCTCTGATTTAGGATCTTCTGAGGTGTTCATATAGAAGATAATCTACTGCATACAAGCCCTATTTACATTAAAAAGGCCAATATGTTGAGTTTGAAAGTATCTGGAATGACCTGCGGTGGCTGTATTAATGCAGTTACTAGAGCCATCCAAGCTCAGGATTCGCTTGCAAAAGTTCAGGCAGATTTAGCTACTCAGATTGTTGATCTTGAAACTACTTTATCGGCAGAGCAGGCGAGTCGACTGTTAACCAATGCAGGCTTTCCAGTGGTTAAGTAGTCATTGACTTGAGACTAATGATTTTTTAAAGCACTTAATAACGAGTCTTTAAGACCACTTTCAGCAAATATTGGCAGCTACGAGTAAGCTAGCGCTAATTAAGAAAAATACTAAAACCTAGAAGTGCATTCTAGGTTTGTTCATTTTAGGAGAAGGTAGTGTCAGTTACATTAGAGTCAGTGCAGGCAGCACTCAAAAACTTAGTCGATCCCAATACCCGGATTGATTTTGTCACCGCTAAGAATATAAAAAATCTTCGTGTAGAAAATGGCGATATCTCTTTAGATATCGTGCTGGGCTATCCCGCTAAAAGCCAGTTTGATCCCATCCGTAAATCAGCGATGAATGCCTTGCGTGAATTGCCAGGCGTAAAAAATGTGAGCGTCAATATCTCTAGTCAGATTGTTGTACATGCCGTACAGCGTGGTGTGAAGTTATTGCCAGGCGTAAAAAATATTATCGCAGTCGCCAGTGGTAAGGGTGGTGTAGGTAAATCTACTACAGCTGTGAACCTAGCTTTGGCACTTGCTGCTGAGGGCGCGCAGGTTGGTATCTTGGATGCTGATATTTATGGCCCAAGCCAGCCTATGATGCTAGGCATCACGGGTAGGCCAGACTCACTTGAAGAAAATACGATTGAGCCGATGGAAGCTTATGACTTGCAGGCTAGTTCAATCGGTTTTTTAATTGATGACGATGCACCTATGGTGTGGCGTGGTCCGATGGTAACCTCAGCACTAGAGCAATTACTTCGCCAAACCCGTTGGCGTGACTTGGATTATCTAATAGTGGACATGCCACCTGGAACGGGTGATATTCAGCTGACATTGGCGCAAAAGGTTCCCGTGACGGGCTCAGTGATTGTCACTACGCCACAGGACATTGCCTTACTAGATGCTCGCAAGGGTCTGAAGATGTTTGAGAAGGTTGGCGTACCTATCATCGGCATTATTGAAAACATGAGTACTTATGTTTGTACAAAATGCGGTCATGAAGAGCACGTGTTTGGTGCTGGTGGCGGGGAAAAGATGTGTAAAGAGTATGGCGTGGATTTCTTAGGTTCATTGCCGCTCAATCTTTCGATTCGCGAACAGGCAGATGCGGGACGTCCAACTGTAGTGGCAGATCCAGATGGCGCCATTAGTGCGATCTATAAAGGTATTGCTAGACAGGTGGCTATCCGTGTTGCTGCCCTATCTAAAGATATGAGCAGTAAATTTCCGAACATTGTGGTTCAAAACACCTGAGGCTCTGAATATCTATGCGCTTTGCGGTATTGATGCGTAAACAAAGTATTGATAACCCATGGGTCTCATATCGCTGGGTGCCTCAGGAAGTGTTGCCTGATTTTGGGCAATTTAATAGCAACCAGAATAATGCCATCTCAGGCCAGTTTCTGGGGCGTGATGCTGATGGTGAATCTTGGCTATTCACAGGCTATGAGCTTGATCTCTTTCCTGATGAAGCTGAGGGCTACTACCTGAATGTTTCAGCTACGACTCCAAGTTGGTTTGTGATGTGGCGTCTGGAGGAAGATATCGAGCGTTATATCGATGAGCAATCTATTGCTCTAGCAAAATCCGAATCCACTTTTGCAGTTCCTCATCGTATTTGTGTCAGCTATAACGAAGCGGCTCGCTTGCTTGATGGCGGTGAGTCAGTAGATGCGATTCCAATGACTCAGGAGCATGCTGGTTGGCTGCAGGAGTATGTCAATGACAACTATCGTCCAGAGCCTAAAAAACGTCATCGACCTGCTTCATTTAAGGGTGCTGAGCGCCCAATGGAGGACTGATGGCTGATGGATTTTTAGGTCGTTGGTCTAAGCGCAAAGCAGGAATAGACATAAAGCAAGATTCCTCCCTGGAGAAAAAAGCGGAAACACCAAGAGAGGCGTCTTCAATCCCTCCTGCAGAAAAGCCTTCAGAGGAAGTGGTACCGCCTGCTACGCTAGAAGATGTGGCCAAGATCGATCGCTTTGATCCAGATTTTTCTGCCTTTATGAAGCCGGATGTAGACCCTGCTGTCCAACAGGCCGCCCTTAAGAAAATGTTTACTGATCCGCACTTCAATATCATGGATGGATTGGATATTTATATCGACGACTACAGCAAGCCGGACCCACTTCCACCTGGCATGCTTGAGCGAATGGTGCAGAGCGATATGCTCAAGCTTTTCCGAAATTCAGCCGAAGAGGAGTCGCAGCAAAATACAAGTCAGGCCACCAATCTCTCGAAGGAGGATGATGGATTGCTAACTCAACAGCAAAGTGATTTAACATCCACCCAGCAAATACAGGAGCCCGCATCGCCATTGGATGTGGCGCCAGATGAAGTATCGGTAGACCCAAAACAGAAAAAAACATAAGAAGATAGCGCATGAGTCAAAAATTAGTCTGCAACTGCAATGGCACCATGCCTTTAGATGCAAAAGCATTAGGTATGCCCGTTCATAACTCCTTATGTAGGCAGGAGGTAGGATCTTTTCTAAAGGCGCTAGATGGTTCTGACTCTCTTGTGGTGGCATGTACTCAAGAGGGCGCACTTTTTGGTGAATTAGCGGACCAGTCTGAAAAGCCTTTGATTGCACCATTACGTTTTGTCAATATTCGCGAAGTTGCAGGCTGGACTCAAGAAGCTAAAACCTCCGGACCTAAGATTGCTGCATTGCTAGCTTTGGCGGATATGCCAGAGGCTGAGCCAGTTCCCGTTGTCAATTATGAGAGTCAGGGTAGGTTGCTGATTGTCGGCGCCGGTTCCCAAGCGATTCCTTGGGCTGAAAAACTAAGTCCTTCTTTAGATGTTTCTGTTTTATGTACTGAACCTGGTGACTTGCCGCTTAGCCGCAGCTACCCCATCTTTACTGGTGAGCTTACTAAGCTAGATGGATATCTAGGAAATTTTTCTGTTGATTGGGATCTGCAAAATCCGATTGACCCAGAGATGTGTACCCGCTGCGGTGCCTGTGTTGAAGTATGTCCAGAGGGCGCTATCGATCTGTCTTTTCAGATTGATTTAAGTAAATGTAAATCCCATCGTGATTGCGTTAGTGCTTGCGCTGGCATTGGTGCTATATCTTTTGATCGTAAAGAACGTGCCCGAAATTCTGAATTCGATCTGATTTTGGATTTACGTGCAGACCCCAAAATGCGCATGAGCCAAACTCCCCAGGGTTACTTTGCTCCTGGTTCTAATCCTTTGGAGCAAGCGTTAGCAGTAAATCAGTTATCAGAGATGCTAGGGGAGTTTGAAAAGCCCAAATACTTTGCCTATAACGAAAAAATCTGTGCGCATGGTCGCAATGGCAAAGTTGGATGCAACGCCTGCATTGATGTTTGCTCAACCGGGGCTATTACTTCCATCTTTAAAAATGGTCAAGGTTCAGTAGAGGTTAATCCCAATCTTTGTATGGGTTGCGGCGCTTGTGCTTCGACTTGCCCATCAGGAGCAATGCGCTACAACTACCCAAGCGTTGCCCATCAGGGTAAAGAGCTAAAAACTATGGCTAGCGTATTTACTGCAGAAGCTAAAAAGATTAACCAAGCAATGGCTCCAAGCTTGCTTTTGCATACCTTGAGTGCTGGTACGCAAATGATTGATGGCTTGGGCAGATCTGCCCATGTCATACCAAAGCAGTTTGAGGGGCTGCCTGCTTTTGTTATTCCTTACGGTATTGAGCATATTGCCTCAACTGGCCTGGACTTATGGCTGGGCGCGCTAACTTATGGTTTTGCTGAGGTAATCCTCATGCTGAGTGGTGAGGAAGATCCCGCTTACCGCGCAGCACTCGAAGAGCAAGCAGATTTAGCGAACAGTATTCTCAAAGCATATGGCTTTGACGAGCGCATTCATTTAATTCTGGCAAATTCAGTAGAAGGCTTATCGACAGCGTCCAAAGCAATGGGTGCATTACGTCAGCGAGGGTCTCTTAGCTCTATCTGCACTCCTGCAAGTATGGGTTTATCGAATCAAAAACGGGAAACACTTGAAGCGGTCTTAGAGCATTTACAAAGGCAAGCCAAGACCCCATTGCCAGAGGCGGGTGTTGCACTTCCTAATTCTTCGCTACTGGGTGGCTTGGCAATCAACAAAGATGCTTGCACCTTATGTATGTCTTGTGTCGGCGGTTGTCCAGAGGGTGCACTGCTAGACAACCCTGATGAGCCTATTCTTTCCTTTATCGAAAAGCAGTGCGTTCAGTGCGGCATTTGTGTCCAGACGTGTCCCGAGAATGCGTTAACACTGGCACCGCGTTTGCAAACGGTTGAACAGCGCAAACAGCGGACTACCCTAAATGAAACCCAGGCGTTTCATTGCATCAGCTGTGGCAAGCCTTTTGGCACTCTCAAGATGGTTGATTTGATGCTCACCAAACTTGGCACTCATGGGGCATTTGCCGGGGCAGCAATGGAGCGACTGAAAATGTGTGGTGATTGTCGAGTAGTGGATATGGTGAAAAAAGAAATATGAGCGAAATGTCTAAAGAGGCTTCGCCTGCTGAGGTGGGGGATGTGGGTTTGCCAGAGGATTTGGCTAGAGCGGATTTGTATGGCTTGATCGCAAGATTTTTTCAGATGCCGCCAGACCAAGAGTTACTCAATCAAATTGCTGCCACAGCAGATCAGCAGGATGCTGCTGACGAGGCTCCTTTGGCGAAGGTTTGGATGGATGTAGTGGAGGTTGCCAAAAATAACCCCGCTAAAGCTTGGCATGAGGAGTTTGATCTCAATTTCATCAGCGTCGGTAAGCCCAATGTCGTTTTGAATGGCTCTTTTTATATGGCGGGCCATTTAAATGAAAAACCCTTAATCAATATCCGCAAGGCTTTGGAGGGATTTGGTCTCGAGGCAGCCGAAGAGATGACCGAAACTGAGGACCATATCTCAGCACTTTGTGAGGTCATGCGATACCTAATTGCTGGAGATGATGTCGAGATCTCAAACCTTACAAATCAAAGGGTTTTTTTCAATGAGCATATTCGTCCTTGGTATGACGATTTATGCGATGCAATTGAGGGTATTCCTGAGATGCATCTTTATCACCCAGTAGCTAGGCTCACACGGGAATTCTTGGCGATCGAGGGACAGGGTTTTGACATGATTTAGTTTTAGTCATGCGGTAAAGGAAAACCCCTATATCGCTTTAATGTGACAGATCAATGTCAAAAATGCTAATAAAGATTACACTTGATTAAAATCAAGAATAAATCGATAGGAGCATGCCATGAGCACTAAATCCAAAGTAGCTTTAAGCGAAGAAAACAAGCCATCGCGCCGTAAGTTCTTTATTGGTGCAGGCGCTGCGGTTGGCGCTGTTGCCGTAGCCAGCCAAACTCCGGTTGGTAAAGCGGTCATCCAAGAAATCAGCGGTGCAAAAGCTGTGAAAGATGGTGGTCAAGCAATGACTGCTCATATGCGTAAGTACTACGAAACCACTTTGATTTAATGATTCTTATTTGCCTCAATTGTTATTCAATAAATAAAAACTTTCTCAGGGACAACATATGAGTCTGACTCGTAAATCCAATACCCCACAAAGCAGCCGTTCAACATCTAGACTCATTGGCAGCTTGTCACGTGGCTTAAAAGCTGCTGTGCCAACCATGGATCGACGCTCATTTTTAAAGCGCTCAGGTATAGGAGTTGGTGCCGGTATTGCTGCTAGTCAATTGAGCTTTGTGCAAAAGGCATCTGCTGAGCAAAGTCAAGCAATGCTCGACGGTAAGGGCAAGATTGAGGTTAAGAGATCTATTTGTACTCACTGTTCAGTAGGCTGTGCGGTAAATGCTACGGTTGAGAATGGCGTGTGGGTTCGTCAAGACCCAGTGTTTGATTCCCCAATTAATATGGGTGCCCATTGCGCTAAGGGCGCCGCCTTGCGTGAGCACGGTCATGGCGATTATCGTCTACGTTACCCAATGAAGTTGGTTGATGGCAAGTACCAGCGTATTTCTTGGGATCAAGCCCTAACTGAAATTACCGCGCAGATGAAGAGCATTCGAGAGAAGTACTCTCCAGATGCGATGTTTTTTATCGGCTCCTCTAAACATAATAATGAACAGTCCTACTTACTGCGTAAGTGGGTCTCTTTCTTTGGAACGAACAATACAGACCATCAAGCTCGTATTTGCCACTCCACTACAGTTGCCGGTGTTGCAAACACCTGGGGCTATGGTGCGATGACTAATAGTTATAACGACATGATGAATGCCAAGGCTGCTTTGTACATTGGCTCAAATGCCGCTGAAGCACATCCTGTTTCTATGCTGATGTTGTTGCATGCAAAAGAAAGTGGATGCAAGGTTATTGTTGTTGACCCACGCTATACCCGTACAGCTGCTAAATCAGATCAGTACATCCGGATTCGTTCTGGCACTGATATTCCTTTCTTGTTCGGCATGCTGTATCACATCTTTAAAAATGGCTGGGAAGATAAGAAATACATCAACGACCGTGTTTACGGTATGGATGAGATTCGTAAAGAGGTAATGGAAAAGTGGACTCCTGCTGCGGTTGAAGAGGCTTGTGGCGTGCCAGAAGCTCAGGTTTACCAAGCCGCTAAAACCATGGCCATGAATCGTCCTAGCACTGTTGTTTGGTGTATGGGCCAAACCCAGCACACCATTGGTAATGCCATCGTACGTGCCTCCTGTATTTTGCAATTGGCATTGGGCAACATTGGTAAATCAGGCGGTGGCACCAATATTTTCCGTGGTCACGATAACGTTCAAGGTGCAACTGATGTAGGCCCTAACCCAGATTCATTGCCTGGTTACTATGGCTTGGCTGCTGGCTCATGGAAACACTTCTCGACTGTTTGGGGTGTTGACTATGAGTGGATTAAGGGTCGCTATGCACCTGACATGATGGAGAAATCAGGCACTACCGTTTCTCGTTGGGTAGATGCTGTTCTTGAGAAGAACGACATGATCGATCAACAGACTAACGTTAAAGGTCTGTTCTTCTGGGGTCATGCGCCTAACTCACAAACTCGCGGCCTCGATATGAAGCGTGCGATGGATAAATTGGACCTCTTGGTAGTTGTCGATCCATACCCAAGTGCTACAGCTGCTATGGCGGCGATGCCAGCTGCTGAAGGTCAGGCTGTAAATAAGAATCGTAATGTTTATTTATTGCCTGCGGCAACCCAGTTCGAAACTTGCGGCTCAGCTACAGCGTCAAACCGCTCTTTGCAATGGCGTGAGAAAGTCATTGACCCATTATTTGAGTCTGTTCCTGACCACGTGATCATGCAAGCGTTTGCTGATCGCTTAGGCTTCGGCGAAGAGTTGTCTAAGAATTACAAGATGCTCAGCTCCAAATTTGCTGGTAAGCAATGGAGAGAGCCGCAAATTGAAGACATCTTGCGCGAGATCAACCGTTCTTGCTGGACTATCGGATACACAGGTCAAACTCCTGAGCGCCTCAAGGCTCATATGAGAATGGTTGCCACATTTGATCCGAAGACATTGAAATCTCGTGGTGGCGTAGACCCAGTCACTGGTTACGACACTACAGGCGACTACTACGGCCTGCCTTGGCCTTGTTATGGCACTGCTGCTATTAAGCATCCAGGCTCACCTAATCTCTATGACACCAGTAAGAGCGTAATGGAGGGCGGTGGTAACTTTCGCGCCAACTTTGGTGTTGAGCGTGATGGCGTCAGCTTGCTTGCTGCCGATGGCTCGCACTCTAAAGGCGCTGCGATCACCACTGGTTACCCAGAGTTTGACCATGTGTTTATGAAGAAATTAGGTTGGTGGGATCAATTGACTGAGGACGAGAAAAAACTCGCCGAAGGTAAAAACTGGAAGACTGACTTATCAGGTGGTATTCAGCGTGTCGTAATGAAAAACGGCTGCCATCCATTTGGTAATGCCAAGGCACGTGCAGTCGTTTGGAACTTCCCGGATCCAGTTCCAACTCACCGTGAAGCGCTCTATAGTACAAACGCTCCAATGATGCGTAAGTACCCAACTTCCGCTGATAAGAAGAATTTCTGGCGCCTGCCAACCCTCTATAAGACTGTTCAAGATCAAAACTTGAATCAGAAGTTATATGAGAAGTTCCCAATCATTCTGACCTCTGGTCGTTTAGTTGAGTACGAGGGTGGTGGCGATGAGACTCGTTCTAATCCATGGTTAGCAGAACTCCAACAAGAAAACTTTGTGGAGATTAATCCAAAGGCTGCAGCAGATCGCGGTATTAAGAACTGGGATTATGTTTGGGTGAAGTCGCCAACAGGTGCCAAGATAAAAGTGCGGGCAATGCTCACAGAGCGTGTTGATCAAGGAACTGCCTTTGTGCCATTCCATTTTGCTGGCTGGTGGCAGGGAGAAAATATTCGTAAGTACTACCCAGAAGGCGCAGCACCTATAGTTCAAGGTGAGGCGGTGAACACTGCAACAACGTATGGTTACGACCAGGTGACGATGATGCAAGAGACTAAAACCACCATGTGTCAAATCGAGAAATTTGCCTAAGTTAAAAAATAAAGTCAGGAGAACACAATGGCAAGAATGAAATTTATTTGTGACACAGAGCGATGCATTGAATGCAACGGTTGTGTCACAGCCTGTAAAAATGATAACGAAGTACCTTGGGGTGTTAATCGCCGCCGCGTTGTTACGGTAAATGATGGCATCATCGGTCAAGAAAAATCCGTTTCAGTTGCTTGTATGCACTGTAGCGATGCGCCCTGTATGGCGGTATGTCCGGTAGATTGTTTCTACCGCACTGATGAAGGTGTTGTGCTGCACGATAAAGATATCTGTATTGGTTGCGGCTACTGTTCTTTTGCTTGCCCATTTGGTGCTCCTCAGTTCTTGAGTAAGGGTGCCTTTGGCTCCCGCAGCAAAATGGATAAATGCACATTCTGTAGTGGTGGCCCAGAAGAGAATGGCAGTGTTGCAGAATTTGAAAAGTATGGTCGTAATCGTCTGGCAGAAGGCAAGTTGCCACTCTGTGCTGAGATGTGCTCTACCAAAGCATTGATTGGTGGTGATAGCGACATCATTACTGACATCTTTAATAACCGTGTTGCAACCCGCGAGAAGAATGGTCATTACCCAGGATCTAAAGCTTTTGGTTGGACTACGGCTTATGGTGGACTTGATACTCCTGCGCCTACACCAACACCTGCTGCAAAAATTCCAGGAGCTAAATAATGAAAGTTAAAACTCTCGGTTTGTGTTTTACAGCAGCGCTGTTAGCTGCTTGTTCAGAGCCTCCAGAAATTGCGGCTAAAGCAGCTAAACGTCCTGATGTCGCACCTTACATGGGTGCGAATAATGGCTTTGTGACCAAGAACTGGACGCCAGGCAATCAAGCTAGCTGGACAGAGTCAATTGACCAGCGTAATCAAGGTCAAAACGAATACAGCCGTCTTAAGTGATCAACTAAACAACAATAAATAAAACGAAAACGTTTAAGGACATGTGTATGAAACGATCATTTTCTAAAGTTCTATGTACTTTGGTGGTGACTGCAGGTCTATCGCTCACTTTAGTAAGTGGCATTAGTTTTGCGGAGCGCGCACCAATGGCGCCTTTACCTTCACCAAGTGGTGTTGATGTGCCGCCTGCAAGTGTGCCGGCCAATCCAAACGCCTTGGCCAATGGAACTCAGGCACAGGCCCAGCCAGCAAACCCATCGATCTTCTTGGTGCCAAACAGTGACCCACAAAACTATGTCAGCATTCCGGACAAGCAGGCTGGTGTTTTAATCCAGCGTGCAGGCCAAGAGTGGCGCTTGATTCGTAACGGTGTGATTACCGTATTTGGTGGCTGGATTCTGGCGATTGCCTTTTTTGGTATTGCAGGGGTTTTTATCATCAAAGGCCCAATTAAATTGCATGCGCCAATGTCTGGGGAAAAAGTAAAACGGTTTAATGGCTTTGAGCGCTTTACTCACTGGGTGATGGCGGCTAGTTTTGTTGGCCTTGCTTTTACTGGCTTATTAATTCTGTACGGTAAATATTTTGCAATGCCTCTCATGGGTGGCGTTACTTACGGCTCATTTTTGATGGTTTGCAAGAATATTCATAATTACTCTGGGCCATTATTTACTCTTAGCGTAGTAATCTTCTTCCTACTATTTGCCACCAGAAATATCCCTGGCCAAGGCGATCTTACTTGGATCAAGTCATTTGGCGGCATGTTTGGAGGGGCTCATCCTCCTGCAGGTTTTTTCAATTTCGGTGAAAAAATTTGGTTCTGGTTTGGAATGACATTCTTAGGTTTGGTGATATCGGGCTCTGGGCTTGTGCTCGACATGATCGTGCCATTTATGCAAGTTGAGTACCTGCGTGGCACTATGCAGATAGCTAATATCATTCATAGCAGCGCCGCAATCTTGATGATCGCTATGGCAATGGGGCATATTTATATTGGCTCCATTGGTATGCAAGGTTCAATCGATGGCATGAAGACCGGCTATGTTGATGCTACTTGGGCTGAGGAGCACCATAAGCTCTGGTACGACAAACTGAATAAATAAGGATAGGGCTATGAAAAAAATCATTGCTTTTATATTGTTTGCATTAGCAAGCTCGTTTTCATTTGCTACTTTGCCTCCACTGACGCCAGAGGCTCAGGCGGCTGCAGATTTGGCGAAAGCAAAAACTGCTTATGGCGATAAGGTTGGCGCATATCAGCTTTGCCAAGCGCAAAATCGTGTGGCTGATCGCTTTAAAGTTGCAGGTACAGCTGCTCCAGCAGCATGTACTGCACCACCTCCATTTGTGCCTCCAGTAGTGGCTGCAACTCCAGCATCTGCACCAGCAGCTAAGTAATTAGTCTGCGATTAACTCTTGCTGAAGGTAGTGTTTAGCTGCTGATGTTTGAGGATTTTCGAAGAAGGGGCCTACGGGTCCTTTTTCTTTTATCTCACCTTGATCAATAAAGATCATGTGCTGAGCGAGTCGTTTTACTTGAGCTAGCTGGTGAGATGAAAAAATGACATTTGCTCCTTGGTGAGCAAATTGACGGATCAATTCTTCTACTTGCTCAGTGGTGCTTGGATCAAGGTTGGCGGTAGGCTCATCTAATAAAACTAAATTGGGCTTCTGCAGAATAGCTCTCCCAAGGCAAAGCTTTTGTCTTTCACCTGCGGATAATTTATGAGCGGGGCTATCTCCAAACTTTTCAAGACCAATTTCTTTCATAACTTTTTTGATATCAGCATCTGTAATGCTGGAGTCTAGGTCTCGAATCATCCTAATATTAGTGATAGTAGACGCTTTAATCATGGGAGTGTGGTGAAGTACTAGTGCAGTTTTCGTTTTGAATGAGTAACTCACCGTTCCGCTATCTGGCTTGATGAGACCATCTAGAAGCTTGAGTAAAGTGGTTTTGCCAGCACCATTAGGGCCAATACAGGCAGTGATTCTGTCTGCCGGAATGATGGCATGTGGGATGTTGAGAATAATTCTCCCATTACTCTTGACGATAATGTCTTTAAGTTCAATGAACTTTTCAAAATCATGTGTCGCATTAACCATAGCGGCGCTCCGCAATTTGGCGAACTGCAAACGTAAATAAATTAGCAAGCAAAACAATACCCAGCAAAACAATCCCCAAGGCAAGGGCTAGAGGTAGATCACCTTTACTAGTCTCCAGTGCAATAGCAGTTGTCATCGTTCTGGTCGAATGATCAATATTGCCGCCAACAATCATGACTGCTCCAACCTCCGAGATTGCTCTGGCTAGTCCAGCAAGGACAGCGATCGTTAATGAGAAGCGGCAATCCCAAATGAGCCACTTAAATCGCGATAGGGGTGGCAATCTCAAGCTCAAAAAGGAATCGCGATGTACTTTCCAGGAGTCTTCTAGTATTTGTCGGCTTAGGGCCGCAATTAAAGGGGTTGTCAGCAGTGTTTGGGCCACGATCATACCCTTAACTGTAAATAGCCACCCCCACATGCCTAGAGGGCCTGTGCGAGACAGCATGAGGTAAACCAAGACCCCAACAATGACGGTTGGAACTCCCATCAGTGTATTTAGGGTCACAATGATTGTTTTCTTGCCTGCAAAACGTTCTGTTGCGAGTAGGGCGCCAATAGGCAGCCCAAGGAGCGTTCCAATCAGAAGGGCTGTTAGGCTGACCTGCAGGGAAACCCAAACAATTCCTAATAACCCGCCATCCAGATGGGCGAGTAAGGAAAGGGCGTCTTGGAAAGCTTTCAACATGGTCTCGATTCTATCAAGGCGGTGGCAAAATGACTGTAATGCAATTGTTTCCCCTATTTTTAACTTATGGCTGAAGTAGTCTGCCTCTGTAATGAGGTCCTCGATGTGGATTTGCGTGAGTATTTAGATGCCCACCCAATTGACTCTATTGACGAGTTAAGGGAGCAGGCGTCTATATGCAATAAATGTATGCAGTGTCAGGAGTTGGTCGAGGGTGAAATCTACTTAGCGCGCGTTCGGCGCCAACGGGCTGCAGGCCAGTTTTAATGGACTCGAATAAAACAACTCGTTTCACCGTATTAAGCATGAATGTACATAAAGGTTTATCACCTTTGTATCGCTACTCTACGATTTACCAATTACGGCAAAAGATGCGCAGCCAAGATCCAGACTTACTTTTTTTGCAGGAGTTGCAGCAAGAGCATCGAGGTAGGATTCGACGTTTTAGTCAATGGCCTTTGACAGAGTTGACACACTTTTTCTCCGAAGACTTTTGGCGCGACTGGCACTATGGAAAAAATGTTGAATATCGTCATGGACACCATGGCAATGCCATTCTCTCTAAGCACCCACAACAAAAGGGAAAAAACTACGATATATCAGCATATCGTTTTGAAAGTCGCGGCCTTTTGCATAGTGTGACAAAGCTTGCTGGAATAGATACGCCCATTCACTGCTTTTGCGTCCATTTAGCGCTCTTTGAGCGAGGCAGGGAGCGCCAGCTAGAGGCTATCCTTAGTCATATTGAGGGCTTGACTCAAAGCGGCCCTACGATTGTGGCAGGGGACTTTAATGATTGGCGTAATCGCGTGAGTAATCCCATGAAGGCTGCAGGATTTGATGAAGTGTTTGAGGTGCTCACCGGCTCTCCGGCAAAAACCTTTCCCAGCATCAAACCTTTATTGGCTATGGACCGTATCTATGTTCGTGGTTTAAAAATTCATTCTGCACAAATTTTGTATGAATGGTTAAAACTGTCTGATCACCTTGGTATTACTGCTGAATTGGAACTTGAATGAATGATCTACTAAGTTTATTTCTGAAACATCCGTTTGAGCTCAATTTAAATTGGCTCCTCCTGATTCATTTTTTATTAGTCACCTACTTTATTGGCGTCATTATTTCTGTAAGAAGGCCGGTTGGAGTGGCCTTTGCCTGGATTTTTATTGTGATGACTTTCCCGGTGATGGGAATAAGCTTATACGTACTCATTGGAGAGCGTCCGGTAGGGCGCAGTTTGACGCGGAAAATTAAACGGATGAATTTGGAATATGCGCAAATTACTCAAAAATTATGTCAAGAGTTTGCGAGTGAGAGAGCGAAGTTACCCATTGAATCTAGAGCTTTAAGTCTATTGGCTGAATCAAAAAATGGTACGCCAGTTATTGATGGAAATAAGGTTGAGCTGCATACCAAGTCACTTGATATCCTTCAGCTATTTATTGATGAGATTAATCAATCTCAAAAGACTCTCAATATGGAGTTCTATATCTGGGCGCTAGGTGGGGATGCTGATCGAGTGGGTGAGGCTGTGATTGCCGCCTCAAAACGTGGCGTCGCTTGCCGTGTTTTATTGGATTCTTTAGGAAGTAAGGATTGGTTTAAATCATCATGGCCTGCTCGATTCCGAAATGCGGGTATCGAGGTAACGGAAGCATTGCCGATTCAGATTGGCCGTTTTCAGTTCCGCCGTGCGGATTTACGTTTACATCGAAAAATATTCATCGTGGATGGCACTGTTGTTTGGACTGGTAGCATGAATTTAGTGGACCCTCGGACCTTCAAGCAAGATTCAGGAGTGGGTGAATGGGTTGATGCTATGGTTCGCATCGAAGGGCCAGTGGCAGCGCAATTCGAATTGACCTTTGCATTTGACTGGAGTGTTGATAATCCTAAGATCACGCATTTTGATGATCGCTCACCCCCAGCGTCGCCAAGAGAAGGTGGAGTTATTGCCCAGGAGTTTGCTTCAGGTCCCGTCTACCGTGATGATATTTTGTATGAGGTAATCCTCTCGGCCATTATCGATGCGCGTGAGGAGTTGACTATTACTACTCCTTACTTTGGCCCGGACGATGGCTTATTGCAAGCACTGATGGCCTCCGCAAGGCGTGGCGTTAAGGTGACCTTGATCGTGCCAAAGCTAAATGACTCTACTTTAGTAGCGTGGAGTAGCAAGAGCTTCTATCAAGATTTAATGTCATCTGGGGTCAGGATTGCTGAATTTAAAGGCGGCCTCCTGCATACCAAGAGTCTGTTAATTGATGGACGTATTGCCATCTTTGGCTCAGTCAATTTTGACCAGCGGAGCTTGCGGTTGAATTTTGAAATTAGCTTGATTGTTTATGACAATGATTTCTGTGCAAAGTTAGAAAAGCTAATTGAGTCTTATTTGGCGCAATCCGACTATGTCGATCTTCAGGCTTGGATAAAAAGACCGGCATGGCATCGCTATCTTGAGAACGCTGCACACCTCACTTCACCTTTGCTTTAAATCGCTCCGCTAGCACGCATGCTAGCAATATCTGACTCTGTTATCCCTAATTCTTTGAGAATCGCGTCCGTATGCTCCCCCACAGCCGGAATGGGATCCATACGGTAACTGTAGCTATCGTTAAGACCGGGAGGTAGCAGGGCGGTAATGGCACCATTCGGGGTGTCAACTTCAGTCCAGCGATTTCGTGCTTTTAACTGCTCATGCTTCCAAAGACCTTCCATATCATTGAGATGAGCATTTGCAATTTGTGCCTTTTCAAGTCTAGCGATGAGTTGCTCGGAAGTTAGCTTACTAAAGCAAGTATTAATTATTTCTAATAGTTCAGAGCGTTTTTCATTGCGCTTAAAGTTGCGATCAAAGCGCTCATCTTTTGCTAGGGCTGGATTCTCTAATACAGACTCGCAGAATTGCACCCATTCACGTTCATTTTGAAGTCCCAGCATGACAGTCTTGCCATCACCTGCTTTAAATGGCCCATACGGATAAATAGTTGCATGTGACGCGCCATTTCTTGGGGGTGGCTCTGCACCTTTATAGGCGTAATACATCGGAAAGCTCATCCACTCACCCAAGGATTCAAGCATTGAGATATCAATCACAGATCCTTTACTTGTTTTGCCTCTTTGTAAAAGGGCTGCCAAGATATTGGTGTAGGCATACATACCAGCTGCAATATCTGCAATCGAATTACCAGCTTTACTCGGAGTTTCAGGGGTGCCCGTAACCGATAAGAATCCCGCTTCACTCTGGATTAGGAGGTCGTACGCCTTCTTGTCCCGATAAGGGCCATTATTGCCATAACCCGAGATATCGCACAATATGAGTTTTGGATTGTCTTTTTGTAAAGCCTCTGCGGTTAAGCCCATACGAGCTGCTGCACCTGGTGCAAGGTTCTGCACTAAAACATCAGCAGTCTTTAATAAAGTCTTGAGTGCAGAAATCGCCGCTGGTTGTTTGAGATCTAACGTCAAACTTTCTTTAGAGCGATTTACCCAAACAAAGTGAGAGGAAAGTCCATCAACTTGAGTGTCATATCCTCTTGCAAAGTCACCGCCTCCAGGGCGCTCCACTTTAATTACTCTAGCACCCAAGTCTGCTAATTGACGAGTACAAAAAGGCGCAGCAATCGCATGCTCGAGTGAGACAACGGTAATACCATCTAATGGACGAATACTCATATCAATTTTTCTCAGAAGGATCTTGGTAGTCCAAGGACATGCTCGGCGATATAGGAATAAATGAGATTGGTTGAAATTGGCGCCACTTGATAGAGGCGAGTTTCCCTAAACTTACGCTCTACATCATATTCATTGGCAAAGCCAAAACCACCATGGGTTTGTAAGCAGACGTTTGCCGCTTCCCAAGAGGCCTTAGCGGCGAGGTACTTGGCCATATTGGCTTCTGGACCACACGGCTGGTGATTATCGAATAATTCGCAAGCCTTAAAGCGCATGAGATTAGCCGCTTCGGTTTCGATGTAGCTATCAGCAATCGGAAATTGAATGCCTTGGTTTTTACCAATAGGACGATCAAATACAACGCGATCATTGGCATAGCGACGTGCGCGATCAATAAACCAATAAGCATCACCAATACATTCTGCAGCAATTAAGACACGCTCTGCGTTGAGGCCATCGAGAATGTATTTAAAGCCCTGCCCCTCAGTGCCAATCAAATTTTCTGCAGGAATTTCTAAATTATCAAAAAATACTTCATTCGTCTCATGATTCACCATATTGGCAATCGGTCTTACTTCCATCCCTTTACCTATCGCATCTGCAAGATTAACGATAAAAATCGACATTCCCTCTGATTTGCGTTGCACCTCGGAGATGGGGGTGGTGCGAGCAAGCAAGATCATAAGATCAGAATGTTGAATTCTGGAGATCCACACCTTTTGACCGTTAACTACATACTTGTCACCTTTTTTAACTGCGGTGGTCTTCAGTTTGGTTGTATCTGTTCCGGTAGTGGGTTCAGTAACAGCCATACTTTGCAGACGTAGTTCACCGGTAGCAATTTTTGGAAGATAGAGTTTCTTCTGAGCTTCTGACCCATGACGCAACAAAGTACCCATGTTGTACATTTGGCCGTGGCATGAACCTGAGTTACCACCAGAAAAGTTAATTTCCTCCATGATGACGGAAGCTTCAGCAAGTCCTAAACTGGAGCCGCCGTATTCTTCAGGAATTAAGGCTGCTAACCAACCGGCCTTTGTCATGGAATCTACAAAAGCTTCTGGGTAGCTACGCTCATGATCAATCTTTTGCCAGTAGGTGGAATCAAAAGACCCACAGAGGTCACGTAATGCCTCGCGCATTTCTTGGTATTGGTCTGGCTTAGGAATAGGATGATTCATGAAAATCTCTTTTTATATGATGTGGGCTGCTACCTACTGCAAAACCATTAGTTTAAGCAAGATTTGAAAATCTTGGAGAATGGGTAAAACAAGGCAAAATAGGCTAATTCGGGTTCAATCAATCCTCAGGAAGTAACACATAAGGGGTATGCGTTTCATGGAGCACGCGCTTACGCATTTTTTTAGTTGGTTCGGGCTGCCTTCAGTTGGCTTACCTGCAGTATTAATTAGTGCTTTTGTATCGGCCACGCTACTTCCTATTGGCTCAGAACCGATCCTATTTGCTTATATCTCTGTCAACCCTCATTTGTATTGGGCCGCTATTTTTGTGGCAACTATTGGCAATACTTTAGGTGGCATGCTGGATTGGGGGCTTGGCCTCATTGCTCGCAGAAGTATGAAGTCTGTTGGAGAACCTAAAAATGAACGCCTCAAAGATTGGCTGGAAGCTTGGGGCCCGAAAATTCTGCTACTTTCCTGGCTGCCTGGTTTAGGCGATCCCTTGTGTCTTGCTGCGGGATGGTTAAAGCTTACTTGGCAACCGTGCTTAATTTATATGTTCATTGGCAAGTTATTGCGCTATCTCACTTTAACTTGGCTACTGACTTTAGTGCCAGATAGCTTTTGGCATCAACTGGGACATTGGTTGCATCTCATTTAATCAAGCGTCTAAACAGCACAATACTTCTGTTGAATCTCATCGTTGTTCAAAAGATTTTGAGCAGTGTCATGAAATACAATCTCGCCTTGATCCAGTATATAAGCCCGATCAGAAATCTTTAGTGCTTGCTGTACGTTCTGCTCTACTAACAAAATGGTCAGACCTTGCTGCTTTAATTTGGCAAATAACTCAAACATCTCCTCAACCAAAACAGGCATGATGCCTTCTGATGGCTCATCCAGCAAAATCACTTTCGGTTTACCAATCATAGCCCTAGCAATAGCAAGCATTTGCTGTTCGCCACCCGACATTGAAGTGCCGTCTTGGTGAAGTCGCTCTTTTAGTCTAGGGAAAGTCTCAGCAATTTCATCTACTAATGCAGCCATATCACCAGAATTCTTCTTGGCGATGACTCCAAGCTCCAGGTTTTCTTTAACGGTCAGGCCGGGAACAATTCGACGATCCTCGGGTACATAAGCTAGCCCCAGGTGAAAGCGCTCATGTGCAGCTAAATCTAAAAAAGAAGTGCCATCAATAGAAGCCTTACCTTGACGTTTGGATAATAGACCCATTAGTGAACGTAGGGTAGTGGTTTTACCAGCACCATTACGGCCCATCAAAGTAACAATTTCACCTTTATTGACCTCAAGTGAAACACCTTGCAAGACGTGACTGCGGTCATACCACGCGTTTAAGTTTTCTACACGCAACATAGTTTGCTTTCTGTTTAACCTTGACCTAGGTACACACGACGTACCTCAGCATTATTTTGGATTTCTTCTGGGGTACCTTCAGCCAAGAACTCGCCATGATGTAAAACAATGATGCGCTTGCAAAGACCCATGATGAGTTTCATCTTGTGTTCAACCAAAATTACTGTGCGCTCGCTAGCAAGTGTGCGAATTAACTCCATCATGACTAGCGTTTCTTCTGGAGACATGCCGGCAGTAGGCTCATCGAGTAATAGCAGGGCGGGGTTACAGGCCAGAGCCATAGCGATTTCTAGGGCGCGCTGTTGCCCGTGAGCCAAATCAGCGGTTTTCTTATTACGTAAGTGCTCAAGATTTACTCGATGAAGTAATTCATCTGCAACTTCAATTGGCTTTGGGTAGCTTTGGGCATTACGTAAGAAGTTGTAACGTGCAGTTTCCATCTGAGCAGCTACGCGGACATTCTCATGAACGCTCAACTGCTTAAATACATTTGTAATTTGAAAACTCTTGGAGATGCCGATACGAGCAAACTCATGTTGCTGCATACCAGTAATATCTTTGCCATTAAATAGAATTTGACCGCTTGAGGGTGGGAATGCCCCACTCAGTACGTTAAAGAATGTACTTTTACCTGCGCCATTAGGCCCGATGATGGCGGTAAGTGTTCCAGGCATAAAGCTAGTGGATACATCTTGTAGTGCCTTGAACTTACCAAAGCTCTTGCTAACATGACGCGCTTCAAGAATAGGGGTTGTAGTAGCACTATTCATTATTTTGAATCCTGATTAATTTGTAGCTTGCTCAGAATGGTGCCCCAAATTCCTTTGGGGAAGAACAGTACAAAGAACATAAAGACTAAGCCAACTACGGCCATCCAGTGCTTGGTGAAAGTGGTGACGACATCTTCTAAATAGAGCATGACTGCTGCACCGATGAATGGGCCAAAGAAGGTGCCCATGCCACCCAAAATGCTCATCATGACGGCTTGACCAGATTGAAGATAGTGCAAAGAATCAATTGGTACGATGGAAAGGTGTAGGGCGCGTAATGAGCCAGCTAGACCGCAAATGGCTGCTGATAGCACGAATACTAATAGCTTGGTGCGAGCTACATCAAAACCACAAGCGGCAGCGCGTTTCTCATTCTCGCGAATTGCTTCCATCACAGCGCCCAAGGGTGAGCTCAGGATGCGTGAGATCAACCAGATAGCAATGACCACGAAGAATAGGATCACGTAGTACTTCACTAGTGGATTTAAAAAGTCTACCGGCATACCGAGAACATTGAACTCATCAACTCGGACTCCGCGTAAGCCATTTTCCCCACCGGTAAGACTCTCTGCTTTGTAGAAAATGTAATACACAATTTGACCAAGCGCTAAGGTCACCATAGAGAAATAGATACCACGAGTACGTATTGCAAGGTAGCCCATGATCAGGCCACCAATAGCTGCGCCAATTACGCCAACTAAGATGGCATAACCCCAAGGCATGCCATAGTGAACAATGCCAATACCAGTGAGGTAGCTACCAATACCTAAGAATGCTGCGTGACCAAAAGATAAAAGGCCCATATAACCAAAGAGCAGGTTAAAGCCCATGGCGAATAAGCCAAAGATCAATATATTGATTGCCAATGCTTCGTACGGCATGATGAATGGGAAGATTGCTAAGAACAGCGTGCTTGCTAGTACGCGGTGGCGCGCAATGAGTTGGAAGAATGATTTCATAAATTTCAGAGCCTTAGCCCATCGCTCCTGCTTTACCAAATAAACCTTGTGGGCGAATTAAGAGTACTACCGCCATTAATACAAAAATGGAGAGCTCTGCTAAGTCAGGGAAAAAGAGGGAGGTCATGCTGTAGACAATGCCTACTAGTAGGCCTGCAACAACAGCACCTACAGGTGAGCCCATACCACCGACCACAGTCACCACAAAAGATTCCGCCAAAATTGGTATACCCATTTCTGGATTTACGGAGCGAGTTGGTGAAGCAAGGATTCCAGAAAGGCCAGCAATCGCACAACCCAACCCAAAGACTAAAAGCCAAACCTTGGCAATATCAACGCCCAGTACTTTGACGATTTCTTGATCGGCTGCGCCGGCCTTGATGATGAGACCATAACGCGTCTTTTGAATAAAGAACCAGACGCCTAAAATAACGACGGCGGTAGCGGCAATTAAGAAGAGACGGTATTTTGGAAAATAACCGATACCAACGTTAAGCGTTCCACCTAGGCCCTCAGGAGTAACTGAAGGCAGACCTTCAATGCCGAAGGTAATGCGCATCACTTCGATCAATACATAAGACAGACCAAAGGTAAGTAATAAAGGGTAATCCAAGCCACGTCCGTAGAGGGGTCTAACTAAGAAACGTTCAGTAAGCAATCCAATGGCGCCTGTGAATAAAGGGGTTAGTACTAAGCTGAACCAAAAACTTCCGGTAATGCCAAGAAAGTAGACTCCTAAAAAAGCGCCCACCATAAAGAAGGCGCCATGCGCAAAGTTGACCACATTGAGCATGCCAAAAATAAGACATAAGCCTAGTGCCAGAAGTGCATAAATACTGCCTAAGGCGATACCCGTAAGCAGCTGCATGCAAAGTAGTTCAAATGTAAGACCGGTCATAAATGTACTCAGAAAAAACTCCCCTTAACCAAGTGGCGCAGGGGAGTGGATCAGGGTGAATGTTGAATCCACCCTGAAATTTTAAGATTAGGCTTTGTGGCCTAGTTCTGCGCAAGAACGCATGTTTTTCTCAGTGGTAGGTTCAATCGTCAAAATATTGAAGACGTCATACTTATCTTTCATATTCTTGGATTTGGACTCTACGATGATCACAGTTTGAACAGCTTGATGGTCACACTTACGATAGTACTCAGGACCTTTATACCAGTCGTATTTAAGGTTTTCCATCGCGCTCACCACTTTCATGGTGTCCGTGGATTTAGCGATCTTAATAGAAGCTAATACGCTCTTCACACCTGCATAGCCTAATGCGCCGTAATCAGATGGCACGGAGCCGTTATACATTTTGCGGAATGCATCGTTAAATGTTTTTGCAGTAGGGATGCGATCTTCAAGACCCCAGTAGTAAGAAGTGCCGCCAATGATGCCTTCAAAAGCCTCTGGTCCACCAGCAAGACGTGATGTGTACAACAGTACTGGCGTCACAATCTTCATGCTGGATTTCAGTCCAAAGTCAGTACATTGTTTTGCTGCATTGACTAGGTCACGACCAAAATTACAGAGCACCAAAATGTCTGGGTTCAAAGCTTTGATACGTGGCAAGAAAGCGGAGTAATCAGATGCGCCTAATGGGTGACGGATATCAGCCAAGGTTGTGGCACCCATTTCTTTGCCTGCGCGCTCAAAAGCACGAACCATTTCATGGCCATAAGCATAGTCTGCTGTGAGGAAGACAATCTTTTTGCCAAAACGCGGGATGGAATAGCGAGCTACAGCGCCAGCAGTCATCGTTGGGTTAAGCGCTTCGTGGAATGTATAAACGCTCCAGTCCTTTGCTTCGTTAATGGCGTCAGACTGACTGATTGAATTAAAGAGAACTTTACGTTCTTTGCAAACAGCATTAATAGAGAGTTGTGTGGCTGCTGAAAGTGAGCCTACTACGAAGTTCACTTTATCTTTCTCAATTAACTCTAATGTACGAGTCGCAGCTTCACCTGGGTTCAGCTTGTCATCGCGTACTAAAAGCTCTGCTTTGCGACCATTAAATCCACCAGCATCATTAAATTCTTTGATGGCTAATTCAGCGGCTTTCACTTGATCCTGGGCTTCTGCGGAGAATGGACCAGTCAACGGGGTTGGAAAACCAATCTTAATAGTGTCAGCTTGGGCATTCGCAACATTTAACCAAAGTGGAGTGCTTGCAGCAGCAGCTCCACCAATCAACATCTTACGTCTTGTTTGATTCGTTACTTTTTGTTTCATGGTTGTCTCCTCCATATAAAACTTTGTTAAATAAGAATACTTTTTGTTTTTTAAATCTTAACTGAATGCGCCTTTTAATGTGCGGATTCAGGTACTGCTTTCCCTTGAGCTAGTAGATCGCTGATATCAATGGCGGTTTCCGCCATTACAGTATCGGCATTTCTTTTTAGCTTCTCGTTATCTCTATTACCTTTACTACCCTGAGCCTGCATATAGCGCCCCAAATATTGCGCTCTAGCCACTACTTGCTGACCTAGCTTGAGTCTTTCTTCGCTGTAGGCATTGAGCGCTTCTGGAGTGGCGCCTAGTGCGGCAATTTGTTTGGCAATCACCATAGCCTCGTCACCAGCCTTAGTGACACCCATACCTACATGAGGCCTGCCTACAAATGCTGCATCACCCATTAATGCAATTCTGCCAAAAACAATTTGTTCAGAGCGTACGTCATAAATTGCTTGCAAAAATGGTGATGCAGTCTTCTCTAAAATTTCTGCGTATTGGGGTGCCAAGATTTCTTTTGCCACCTTGCGCATGTGCGCAATATGCTTCCATGAAACTTTCAATGGTGGAATGCCAGTCGGGTAGTAATGCCCATTGTCATCAGTCAAGAGGCTTACCAACTCTTTATCTTCTGATGCTGGGCGATACCAAACAAAGTTATAACGACGTTTACCGGGGCGCGTGTCATTGCCTGATCCGGCTACTGGATAGCCGAGCATTTGCTCGCCATTGGGCAGGCAAAAACCAAAGCGATTAAAAAGGGTCTCGAGTGTGTAATTTGACAAGCAAGCCTCATCACATACACCGCGCCAGGCAATATAGCCTGCATATTCAGGTTGAATCTGTGGCGCAACCTGTGCCCTCACTGCAGAGCGAATGCCATCGGATGCGATCAGTAATTCAGCATTGTATTGGCTGCCATCTTCACAAATCACTTGTACGGAGTTTGCATCTTGTGCAACTGACTTTACTGTTTTACCCTGAAGATAGCGCTCACTCGGAAAGCTTTCCTTAAGCATCTGATACAGGCGACTCCACGAGGTCAGCACTTGCGGTAACTCTATTTCACCAAGACTTTGCCCATCAGCGCCTAAAGTAATGCGCTTGGTTACGGGCACGCCTAATGTTTCATCAACGGCGACTCCAGCGAATTTTAGTGCTTGGGCTAGAGCATCATGAGTCACAATTCCGGCACCACGACCATCTAAGGATCCAACAGTTTTTTCTAGTAAGGTGACGTCATGGCCTTGGCGCAGCAAAATATTCGCTGCAAATAAACCACCAAGAGAGCCGCCGATAACCAGTATTTTTGCCATTAATGAAACCTATGCCGCTTTCGTATCTAGGGCAGTTTTCTCTGATGCTGGATAGTTCAGCTCAATAACGATGCCATTAGGGTCATCTAAAAATATTTGATGGAGCCCTATTACTGGGACAGTTCGCTCGCGATAAGAAACTTTTAACTCCTTTAATAAAGCAATTTTTTCTTCTAAACCGGTTGCAAAAAAAGCAATGTGATCAACAGCACCTGAACCATGAAGTGAGCTTGGATCACGCTCCCCTAAATATTTCTTGAGTCCGTTTGGATCATTCTTATCAATGGCAATGAGGTGCAAGACTGCATTAGCCCAGCTACTATCATCACCGTTATAAAGCCAAACACCTGGAAACGGGAACTCTGGTCTTGGGCCGACTGTTAGGCCAAGTAACTTGCTATAAAAGTCAGTAGTTTTTTCGATCTCGAGACTGCGAATAGAAAAGTGATTGAGGCTTAAGTTAGACATAGTGACCTTTTGAATTAAGCAAATAGTGATTTAGCGGAACGAAGATAAGACTGCACGCGATCGCGAATAATTTCCTGCTCCGTATTGGGGCTCTCAACGGCATAGATAGCTTGCCCATAGATCCAGCGTCTCATGCCTATATAGAACACTCCACCATGAAGGCCCATGAGAAATTCAAGTTCACGCTGTGTAGGCTTTGAGGTATCGGACCTACCGCAGTACTTGCGAGTTTCGCGAATGAGTCTTGGTAATAAACGCGTACGTAAGAGTTCAAAAAAACGATCGCTAATAGAGTGATCGCTCAAACCAGAGAAAATCAAAATACGAACAAAGTCGTAAGTTAAGACTGTGTTGGAGTAGTCCAAATAGAAAGCATTCAATTTTTCTTCAGGGGTAAGTGACTCATCGTCCAATAAATATTCCCACTCTGGTTTCCAGCGAGATTCAAAAACTTCTTTATAGACTTCCTGAATCAAGGCATCTTTAGTAGGAAAATAGTGATAGAGCAGAGTATGGGTGATGCCCAATTCCTTGGATAGATTTCTTAGTTGACCATCGATACCATTTCTGGCGAAAAACTGAATGGCGCTATCGAGAATTTGACGCTTACGTTCAGCCGTACCCATACGCTTTCTGACAGGCATGCTTTCGCTCGCTGAAATTTCGGCTTTATTTGGGGTGGTAACGCTATCTTCAGTAAAACGCATGGATTCTCAGGGTTTATCCGAATTAGGACTTATTGACCATAAGTTAAATAATGGTACATTGTTGAACAATTGGTAGATAAGACTCTATTCGTACAAACCCCAAGGAAATCAAATGGAATTAAATGGCGAGCAACTTATATCCGCTCCAATCCCAGATGTGTGGAAGGGTTTGAATGATATTGACGTGTTAGCCAAGTCCATTCCGGGCTGCGAGGAAATCAATCGCATCTCCCCAGATGAGATTCACGCTAAGGTGATGTTCAAAATTGGACCTGTTAGAGCCCGCTTTGCCGGGAAATTGCTCCTGAGTGACGTTGTCCCTGATCAGTCTTGCTCTATGGCTTTTGAGGGCTCAGGTGGGGCAGCAGGATTTGCTAAAGGCAAGTCACGGGTAGAGCTAAAGCAGGCTGAAGGGGGTACCTTGGTTTCGTATACGACTGAGGCCTCAATCGGCGGCAAGTTGGGTCAAATCGGTGGCCGCTTAATTAGCGCATCAGCCAAAAAGATTGCAGACGACTTTTTCCAAAGGTTTGCAAAAGAATTAGGCGGGGAGACAGTGGCTTTGGAGTCAGACGCTGGCGGTAAATAAAAAAGCAGCAATATAAATTAGCTCAAAAAATAAAAAGCTAAAAGTTTAATTCATTGGTGGTGGAGGAGACTTAATGAAATCTGCAGCATTCGATTATGTGAAGCCTAAGGCATTACAAGAAGCCCTGTCTTTACTAGAGCAGGGCGGCGATGATGTGCAATTAATTGCAGGTGGACAAACTTTATTAGCTACTTTAAATATGCGTTTGTCAGAGCCAACGGTATTGATTGATATTACCGATATCGCTGAGCTCAAGGGTATTTCAGTTGTTGGTAACAGCCTGCGCATTGGAGCGCTAGTTACCCATACTGAGATTGAAGACTCGGAGTTGGTGGCAAAACATGCGCCCCTTTTAAAAGCTGCTGCACCACATATTGCACATCGTGCGATTCGTAATCTTGGTACTTGGGGCGGCTCATTGGCATATGGTGATCCAGCTGCTGAATGGCCTGCATGCAGCTTGACTTTGCGGGCTACGATGATTATTCATGGTCCAGCAGGTGAGCGCCGAATTTCTGCAAAAGACTTCTTTATTGATCTATACACCACCTCTTTAGAGCCCGATGAAATTTTGGTTGCTACGGAGATTCCTCTAGCTGATAAGCATGAGGTTTTTTATTTTCATGAGCTTGCAAGACGTCATGGAGATTATGCGGTTGCTGGTTTGGCAGCATTAGCACAAAAGCAGGGCGATGTTTTGACCAACTGTGCGTTCACCTTCTTTTCTGTTGGCGCCACCCCGATGATGGCGACAAAAGCCCAAGACTTAGTCAATGGCCAGACACTAAGCGCTGAATTAATTGCGAAAGCAGTTGCAGAGGCGCGTAATGAAATCGATGCTATAGCCGATATAACCAATAGTGCAGAAGCTAAGCAACATTTAATTGGTGTTTTGCTTGAGCGTGGTCTCAAACATATGGTTGCTTAAAACTCAATTAGCAAATATTAGCTAGAGAATTCGGAGATCGGAATGACTGTGAAGAAAAAAATTTCAATGACCGTAAATGGTCGACTAGTGAATGCGGAGATTGAGCCACGGAGACATTTAGTAGATTTTTTACGTGAAGATCTCCATCTAAAGGGTCCTCATTTAGGCTGTGAGCAAGGCGCCTGTGGTGCTTGTACTGTCAAGGTGGATGGGCAAATCATTCGGGGTTGCTTGTTTTTAGCAGTTCAGGCAGATGGCAGCGTAGTTGAAACAGTTGAAGGCCTCACTAAGAGCGGTGTCTTAGCTGACCTCCAAGAATCTTTTATGCGCCATAACGCAATGCAGTGTGGATTTTGCTCTTCTGGCATGTTGCTGGCTGCTGCAGAATTGATTGAGAAGCAACCTAAAGCAAGTCGTGAACAAGTGCGTGAATGGATCTCCGGTAACTACTGTCGTTGCACTGGTTATCACTCAATTGTTGATGCCATTGTTGACGTGCTCGATGCACGCGCCAAGGGTCAAAAAATTAAAGCTGTCCTTGCTAACGCTTAAGGCATTAAGGAAAACCGATTATGAATAAGCCAAGTGATTTGAAGGGACTGGTGCTCGATCCTGTAACAAACGATCAGCGTTACATTGGTCATAGTGAGCCAAGGCATGGCGCTCGTCGTTTGCTTGAAGGCCAGGGTACTTATATTGACGATATTCAGTTGCCTCGTATGGCTCATGTGGTCTTTTGGCGCTCTCCGGTAGCGCATATGAAGATTGGCAAAATTCATACTGAGCATGCAAGTAAGATGCCTGGTGTATTGGCGGTTGTAGATGGTGTGCAAATGGCCAAAATTTGTAAGCCTTGGGTTGCAACTTTGGGACACTTGGCTGGCATGAAGTCTGCGCCTCAGCATGCTTTAGCGATTGATCGCGCTTGTTGGCAGGGCGAGCCCGTGGTAGCTGTGGTTGCAGAAACCAGAGCACAGGCAGAAGATGCTTTGCAGCATATCGATGTTGAGTGGGAAGAATTGCCAGCAGTTGTCTCGATGGAAACTGCGCTTGATGCCGACACTCCAGTTATTCATCCAGATCTTGGCGATAATTTATGCTTTACCCGTAGTCTAGATGTTGGCAATGTAGATGAAGTATTTGCAACTGCTGATGTCGTTGCTGAAGCCACTTTTGGTTTTGGTAGACATACTGGTGTGACACTTGAGCCACGTTGTCAAATTGCAGATTACAACCCAGGCGATCGTCGCTTAACGGTGTATCACTCGCAACAAGCGCCACACATGATGCAAGATTTATATTGCCGTCAGTTTGGCCTTTCTGAATCCGATGTCCATGTAATCTGTAAAGATGTGGGTGGTTCATTCGGTATTAAAGTTCACGCTTATCCAGATGACTTTGCCACTGTGGGTCTGGCCATGATGCTTGAGCGTCCTGTGAAGTTTGTTGCAGACCGCCTGGAATCATTTACGAGTGATATTCATGCTCGTGAGCATCGAATTAAAGGCCGTATTGCTGCAAATAGGGCTGGGGATATCTTAGCGTTTGAGATTGACGACTTGACTGCGATTGGCCCTTACTCCATGTTCCCTAGAACTAGTGCTATTGAAGGCAATCAAGTCGTAAATTTGGTTGGCGGCCCGTATAAGCATCAAAACTACCGCGCGCATTTAGATGTGGTTTTTCAGAATAAAACCCCAACCTGTCAGTACCGGGGGGTAGGTCATCCAATCGCTTGCGCTGTTACCGAAGGTTTGGTGGATTTAGCTGCACAAAAATTGCAAATGGATCCACTGGAGTTCCGTAAACGTAACGTGATTCCAGATGACGCATATCCTTGCTCCGGAATTTCCGGTATCAAGTTGGAAGTGCTGTCGCACGAGCAGTGTTTGCGCACTATTGAAAAAATGATGGACTATCCAGCCTTACGTAAAGAGCAGGCTGAGCTGCGCAAGAAAGGCATCTATCGCGGCATTGGATTCGCCACTTTAATTGAGTTAACCAATCCAAGCCCTGCCTTCTACGGAGTAGGTGGCGCTCGCATTGCTTCCCAGGATGGTGCTACTGTCCGTATGGATCCCAGCGGTGTGGTATCTGTATTGATTGGTGTTGGTGAGCAAGGGCAAGGTACTGAAGGTATTTACACTCAAATCGCTGCCGATGCTGTTGGTGTTGCAATCGATCAAGTTCGCATTGTCACTGGCGACACAGATGTCACTCCTTATGGCGGTGGCACCTGGGCCTCGCGTGGTGCTGGTGTTGGCGGTGAAGCAGTACTCTTAGCAGCCCAGGCATTGCAGGAAAATATTTTGAAGTTGGCTGGTGCCATACTCAACCGACCAGTTGGGGAATTGATTGCCCGTCGCGGATTTATTTTAGATAAAGCAACTGGTGAGCAGTTATTGCCATTTAGTGAAGTCGGAAGAGTGGGTTATTTCCGCACGGATACTTTGCCGGCAGGTTTCTCTGCTGATTTGATGGTAACGCGTCACTACACGCAAAAAGATTATCCATTTATCTTTACCAATGGAGTGCAGGCTTCTTATGTTGAAGTTGATCCTGACACTGGCTTTGTAAAGTTATTAAAGCATTGGGCAGTAGAGGATTGTGGTCGAGTTATTAACCCGATGTTGGTAAATGAGCAAGTCCGTGGTGCAATCGTTCAAGGTATTGGCGGTGTTCTATTTGAAGAATGTCTCTATGATGAAAGCGGTTTGCTGCGCAACGGCAGTATGGCTGACTATTTAGTCCCGATGGCTAATGAGATGCCTGATATCGAAGTAGCGCACGTTGAAACACCAACGCAATCCTCTAAGCTGGGTGCTAAGGGTGCGGGCGAGGCTGGTACAGCTGGTGCTCCTGGCGCAGTTCAAAATGCGATCAATGATGCCTTGGCGCCATTCAATACTCATGTATTTGATCAGCCGATTACTTGTGAAAAGATCCTGCGGGCTCTCAAGAAAATCTAACTAAATCTGAGTATTGGTAAATTTAGCCCACCTTGGGGTATCCGCTACCGAGAGTGGGCAGCTCTTCCTGTAACATCGAGTTTTCAGGATGAATCTATATGACAATTCCTCTAGTTAACTTAATACGGTGAAAGATATGTCCACATTAAAAGGTAAAGTGGCTCTAGTCACGGGCTCTACCAGCGGTATTGGTTTAGGGATGGCTATTGCATTGGCAAAACAGGGCGTTAATATCATGGTCAATGGTTTTGGTGAGAAGGATGAAGCCATTGCCAAAATTAAAGCCTGTGGAGTAGAGGTTGACTATCACGGTGCTGACATGAGTAAACCATCTGAAATTGAAGACCTCATTAAGAAAACAGAAAAACGTTTTGGTTCTCTAGACATTCTCATTAACAATGCCGGCATTCAGTACACCGCCAATATTGAAGAGTTTCCGACTGATAAGTGGGATGCCATTATCGCTATTAATTTGAGCTCAGCATTTCATGCGACGCATCATGCATTGCCTGGTATGAAAAAACGGAATTGGGGACGTATTATTAATATCGCTTCAGTGCATGGCTTGGTTGCCTCCACTCAGAAGGCTGCCTACGTTGCTGCTAAACATGGCATCGTCGGCCTTACCAAGGTAACTGCTCTGGAAAATGCGCGCACAGGTATTACTTGTAATGCGATTTGCCCTGGTTGGGTCTTAACGCCATTAGTACAAAAGCAGGTAGATGCTCGTGCTGAGCGTGAAGGCATTTCTAATGAAGCTGCTAAAGCTGCTCTGGTATCTGAGAAGCAGCCGTCAGGTGAGTTTGTATCTCCTGAACAATTAGCTGCGCTAGCAGTATTCCTCTGCGGTCCTGATGCCTCCGAAGTACGAGGCGTGGCTTGGAATATGGATGGTGGTTGGACTGCTCAGTAAGTAAAAATTCTGCTTAGCCCTGAAATAAACAATGACCGCTCAGTAATACTCAAATTACTCTGCGGTTATTTTTCTATCAGCAATAATTTTTCCCCACATTGCGGACTGACTCGCAATATATTTTTGTAAGTCTTCGCGACTTCCAGGGTTTGGGGTTAAACCATGTTCTGCTAACTGTGTATTGGTAGCTTTATCTTTAAGTGCTGCCACTAGTGCCTTATTCCATTTATCCAAAATGACATCAGGTGTTTTTGCTGGCGCTACAAAGGCATACCAATTACTGGCATCAAATCCTGGATAGCCAGATTCTGCAATCGTTGGCACATTTGCTAGGGTTGGGGCTCGTTTTAATCCAGTCGTTGCAATTGG
>Ga0214171_1000099_pt1 | contig 31428 bp, 56 predicted proteins | sample TroBogEpilimnion_40_FD_153009 | JGI IMG/M metagenome (GOLD analysis project Ga0214171, IMG submission 153009) | Freshwater microbial communities from Trout Bog Lake, WI - 02JUL2007 epilimnion | ecosystem: Environmental > Aquatic > Freshwater > Lake > Epilimnion/Euphotic zone | place: Trout Bog... | reverse complement strand
CGCTCGCGCGTCCGTATTTATATCATATATCCCTTAAGGAGATACCATGAACATTAACTTCAATAGTGCTCGTAATGACGACAATGTACCTAAGTACATTGTTGACTTGATGGAGCTCACTGAAACAATGTCTGCTACCGATTTACCACGAGATGCTATTGCCACAGTCACTATGACTAATGAGCAGTGGTTCTATGTCTTGGATTGCATGACCCTCTCCCGCCAATTGTTGGAGAATGCTATTCCCGAGCGTCTCGACCCCGACATGCCCGAGGAATTCATGGATGTGGCTGCTGACATGGTCAAGAAGCGTAATCAAGTCAAGGAGATTTATCCCAAGGTATTTGATTCGATCAGTGGCCCTATCCGTCAGCAGGTTGCTGATGCTATCGTAAAGGATATTAAGCTATGACAGCTAAACGTTCTACGTTCTTTGTGCGACGTTGGAAGAATCGCCAGTCCGGCCGTTCTACTTACATTGTGTACGAGCGCAGCATTGCCATCGAGGAACACTTCAACCTCGACCGCGCTAAGGCTCGTGCCAAGTCGCTTAATCGCCTCTACAACCCAACCTGGGAAGACAAAGATGTCTACTTCTCTGAGGGTGGGTCAGAGGACGACGAAGGGTAACCTGTGAAGGTTCTCAGCGGGGTGGTAGCTTTGATAGCTTTCATTAGTCTGTCGGCTACCCCCTCGCATCATATTGGGATAGCTCACGTGGTTACTACGGTAACTACTGAGCCTGTGCCTACCACGAGCACGACTCTGCCTCCTCCTCTTGTCAGCAAGAAAGACATGGAGCAGTGGACCCTAGTTGCTCAGTGTGAGACACATCAGCAGTGGCACCGTGTCAATATGGCACATGGTGATGGCGGATTAGGTATCCTGCCATGGAACTGGGTGCATTACGGTGGGTTGCGATTTGCTCCGACTGCCCATCAAGCTGAACCCGAAGAGCAAGTCTGGGTCGCTAAGCGTATCCAGCATGGACTGCTAGTGCCTGATCAAGACGGCACTTGTAAGTCTTGGTAATCTGTGGGCTAGCACGTATTAAATCTAGCATCCTAGGATGGTTATGGCATTGTATTGGCTATCCAAGGATACCTGCCTAGGCAGAAACCTCAGAGTAATCTGAGCGTATGACGTTAAGTCATACCGGTAGTTTATCTATCGTCAACTACAGAAAGGATTAGCATCATGGCTGATCGTATTGTTGGGGGAATCCCCGTACCGCAGTGCTGGCTCGACTACCAGGAGGCATTGGAGAACGGCATCGACCGTGTCCTTGTCTACGGTGCTCCAGGTATCGGCAAGACTTATGGTGGTCTCACCTACGGTCTGAGCGCAACCGGCAATGCCGAGCGTCTCATCTGTACTGAGGACATGTCTACTCTTGACGTTGCGGGTGGCTGGCTGCCCAATGCTACAGGTGGTTTCGTGTTCTCCGAGGGTGCTTTGCTCCGTGCTTGGCAGGGTGATGGCATCCACGGTTCTCGTGTGGTCATCGACGAGATCGACAAGGCTGGTGGTGATGTGTTTGCACAGATGTTGGCATTCACCGACACCGTCGACTCTGCTACGTTCACTCGTCCTGACAACAAGCAGATTGTCCGTCCGCTCCCAGGTTTCTCCGTTGTGATGACCTCTAACATTGAGAGTCCCAACGAGTTGCCTGACGCACTCAAGGACCGTTTCCCTATCGCTATCAAGATCGATGCCGCTCACCCCGGTGCGCTCTTGAAGCTTCCCGAGTCACTGCGCATGCTTGCTGCACAGTACGTAGCTGAGGTACCAGGCAACCGTCTGTCCCTCCGTGCGTTCTACGCATTCAACACACTGCGTAAGGGTCTCGGCGTCGAGCGTGCAGCTCGTATGTCGTTTGGTCACCTGGCACCGTCGATTGTCAACTCGTTGAGCATCGGCACGCTGGAGCCAGACACTGCACTGACTAGCTTCTAGTCATAACTACTACAGTTAGGAGACATCATGTCAAGTAGTGACAAGACTAATAGTCTTATTGCTTCACCTAACGTAGTTGCATCTTTCCGCGAGGACTTAGCTGGCATTGATAAGTTGTCTGTACAGGCAGCTATCAATGACAGCGATGTCCGCACGGACTTAGCTGCTGGTGTAATGGTTGTTCCTCTTAGTGGGGACAACCATTCACAGCGGCTGCAGCTACGTGAGATCCTCAACCTGCGGTCAGGTATCTTAGACACTACGCTCTTGGATAAGATTGCAGATGGCAACGAGCAACGTGCTACTTTGCTTCGTATTGCTGACAAGGCTCGTATCAATCACCTGACTAACGTCTGGGCTGATCAGCGCGGCATTCCAGCAGAGGCATCTGGTTCCGAGGTAGTTACCGGTAAGCGACTAGCTTCCATCGGTAACCCAGCAGCATGGAATCAAGCAGTTCAGTTTGTTGCTGTCACTCGTGACGAGCCATCACTCAAGCAGTTCCTTAAGGGTGTACGCAGCGTCAAGAAAGAGTGGGCCAAGCAATTGACTCAGCTTAACAAGTCAATCAATAGTCAGCTGTCTGATCCGCCTCAGGTTCTCGGTAGCACTGTTCCTACCAGCTGGTATGCTGGAGAGGAACGTATCGAGGTACCTACTGGCTATGCGTTCACCGACGCTGTTGCTGACTATATCGCTTACTACATAGTTGGTAATGGTAGCAGTGGTAGAAATGTTCCTCGTGACGTACGTGATGCGATGCGTAATGAAGATGACACGAAGTTAGATTGGGATTACACTCCATCCAAGTCTAAGCCTACCGGCAAGCTTCCTGTTGACTTGTCTTCCATGATGGAGGAAACTATGGAGCCTGGTGGTGGTACTATCAATGATGATTTACCACCTGGCTTTGTTTTTCCCACTCACAAGCCTAATCCTAACGATTCACATGTTCTTGCTACGCGTGGTAAGTCTGTATTTGATTTTGCTGAGCTCAAGATCGACGAGTCTCTTCGTCTGACCACTGAGGTACGTGGTTACATGTCACGTAAGCGTCGCGCATCTACTATGGGTAAGACTATCGCTTATCCATCACGTATGATTGGTGACCCAGAGCGCCGTATATTCGGTAACAAGGTCAAGGTCAAGGGTGGTATTGTTCTCATCGACATCAGTGGTTCTATGTCGTTGTCCAATGAACAAATCGAGGCTATCCTCGAGTCAGCTCCAGCTGCAACCATCATGGCTTATAGTCACCAGACTGGCGTAGCCAACTCGACCAAGCCCAATGCATGGATTCTTGCTCGACGTGGTTGGCGTGTGCCTAACATCCCAGACGATTTTGGCAACATCGGTAACGGTGTCGATGGTCCGGCACTTGCTTGGGCTGTACGTCATCGTCGTCCCGGTGAGCCAATCATCTGGATTTGTGACGGTCAAGTCACTGGTGCTCGCGACGGCTTCAAGCCAGAGCTTGCAATCATGTGTGCCAAGTATGTCAAGCAACACAAGGTTATCATGATCCCCAATGTTGAGCAGGCTCTCAAGCAGTTTGCTAGCGGCAAGTTCCGTAACATTCCAGAGGGTCGTGTACGTCAAGCGTTGCTTGGTGCGTACGGCTCGTAAGACGGGGTGGGCACGACGTTATAGTGCATCCGGACCAAACCGTGAGAGTCCTTAAAAGCTGCGGTACCTATGGTAGGTTTATTGCAGTACTCCCATAATCTGCATGCAAGGAGCATGTCCTGAAAGAATAACATGTCGTTGACAGTACAACGTTGTTAAACTCTCACCAATACAGAGCATTGTATCGGCAGTATGATTTTGCTGGCTTCCCTTGAAGGATCAAAGAATCGGGTTGGTTACTAATCCTTAGATAGTAAACGTGTGTTCCCTGCGATAATGAACAAAATCTTGCCTGTTGGAATATAGATTGTAACAGGAGGGGCCTGGGTATGCCATCACAAAACTGCCCACTTATTCTTATTGAAAGGTAGGAGAATATGATTGGACGCTATGTCAGTTGGTCAAATAATGTAGGTAGACCTTATTGTGCTAGTTGGAAAGACCCTGGCAGCAGGGCTCATAGTCAGATGTTAAGTGAGTACAGGTTCGAAATTGTGCCTGGAAGTTATGGTAAGATTAACCGACGTTCTGTTCTAAAAGTATACAAATTAATTGATAAGAACCCTCGTAAGAAAGAATTGGTTACAAGCATTCATAGCTTTCAACATACTGCTTACCGTATCAAAGATGATCTTGATGCTATCATCCACTACACAATTGTGTTAGGATGTAAGGATGTGTATAATAACTATGAAACAATTGAGAATAAATTCTTATCAATGATTAATGAAATTAACATGGGTCCATTACCACTCAACGAAATAGTTAATCACAAATTCTAATACAATTAGGAGAAACCAATGAACAATGAAGAAAAAATTGAACAACTAACCAAGGAATTGAAAGCTGCTTCGGTAGTTTCTCAATTGAATTGGTTTGTCATGACAACCATGGGAATGATGTCTGACTATATCTCTCACAAAGATAATGGTGAAGGCATGTTTGCTATGACTGATGAACAACGTATTGATCTAGTTAATCAAGTCGCTGAGATGGCGAAGGGATCATTCTTTAATAGTATGATATTCCTTCGGCGTGTAAGTGCATTGCTTGACAAGAACTTCTTGCCTATGCTTCCTGACCCTAACGACACTGACGATATGGCAATACAGTTGTCTTTAGTTATGGATGACTTGCAAGATTCAATCGCTTTCCTCGATGAGGAGGGATTGACTAGCTGATGACAGCGGTATGCAGGGGCTAGCCGTCCTGCATATCTAGTAGGCTATACCTAGGAGGTAAACATGAAACCTATGATTTGGGTTGCTCGTGTTGACGGTAAGGGTTGGAACTCTAACCGTGTACGTGATGTTGTTGATGCAGCATTCACTGTTAGTAAGCCGAACGCAGATGATATCTGCACGGTAACTATTCGTGGTCCATGGGATGGAGATGTTGCATCTAATCGTGCACGCAAAGTTCTTGGCCGTGTTCACTTTGAATCACATCAACGTACCAAGACATTAATCGAGGCATACATTAAGAGTGTTGAAGAACACGCAATGACATTAGATGTTGTTGGTCGTACTAAACTATTGCTTACGATGTTGCTCCAAGCTTCTCTTGATGAAAGTGCTGGTCTTCCAGAGCCATACATTATGCTCAACGGTACCTACACAACCAAGTCAAGCACACCAATATTAGTATCAGAACCAGTGGTCGAAGTAGAACCGACACCTGTTGAGACGATGACAACTAAGATCGAAGAGATCAAAGTTGTTACCGAAGACATGCTTAACTCGATTAAGTATGGCGACCCTGCTCCGGCAGGTTACAGTTGGATTGGCGATAAGCTTGTTAAGCAAGCTTGGCCCGTCTAACTTAGTTATCCAGTAAGGAGAACACAATGAAGTTCAATTCAGTTGTAATGATTCAAGAACCTTCGAAGGCAATCCTTGTCCGTCTGCCCGATGGTGCAGAGGCTGAGTGCAATGGTCTTCGAGAAATTCTTCAGTGGTTTGAGGCTAACGTGATTCATCATCTAACTACGGAGGACGATCCAATTTATGTCCACCGTGTCATTAAGTTAAATGATGCACGACCTCATGAGATTCTGCTCGAGCGTCTCAACACGCAAGACGTAGCAGAATTCAAGCTGAAGTTTATGCATCTTGACAGCGGTGAAATCGCTGATGAGAGTGCATTTATCCAATCCAAGTTGGAATTGGATGAGGGCTATAAGTTAGCCAAGATTAACTTAACCACGGTACTTTAAGGAGGCATCATGGATAAAAATATGTTTGAGCAAATGCTCGGAGAATCAACAATCAATAAAGAACAATACATTGAACTTATTACTGACGTACTCAATTGGACAATCCAGATAACATTTTCTCTGGCCGTATTCGATGACGTTGTTAATAAGTTTGATGATGTTTTTGAAAATCTTGGTAAAGATGTAGTCAAGGGTGGTATGGAAGATGTAAATAAATTAATTAAAGCTTCCATGCAACAACTCATCCATGAAATCATCTCCAAGCACGCTAATCTTGCATTTGAAGGCGGTATAAATATTGAAGATTACGTGAAGCATAACATGAAGAATAATGTACCTGATGTGTACAAGCCATTCTTCCACGATGAAGACTAAAGAAAGGAAACCATATCATGGGTCTTGATCAATACGCAATTGTGTATCCTCCTTACAAGGGGAACACAGACTTTAAGCCAGCCAAGGACGAGGGCGCTCAACTACTAACTCAGTGGCGTAAGCACCCCAACCTCCAAGGTTGGATGACTAACTTATACAACGTTCGTATGCGTCTGCAGAATCAAGTAGGCACTACTAACGCTGAGCACTGGGGTTCCGGTACATTCAACATCCAAGCTGTTCCAATGGGCATGGGTGAAGATGGTCCAGCTGAATTGCCAGAAGAAATTGTCAAGTTGAACGAACAGTTCCAAGAACACATGGCTAAATTTCAGCAGGAAATTCTTGGATCAACACCTGAGTTTGCAGATGCTGATGACTACGTATTCAACTGCGACTACATTCGGCTTACCGAGTCTGACTTAGATCAGCTCGAGGAAGCCATTAACCGTGGTGAGCTACCACCTACTACGGGATTCTTCTTTGGAGATAATGCTGATGAGCATTACAAAGAACAAGACTTGAAGTTCATTGCTGACGCTCGCATGGCAATGTCGATGGGCTTTCAAGTATACTACACCAGTGACTGGTAAGAAAGGATAACATCATGTGCAATAGCAATGGAGAAGACCACAACATGAATTTGTTGTACCAGCAGCTAGAGGCTGCTAACGTAAACCCTGCGGAGACATTTGATATGGTTGTAAGTCATGCCGATGTCTTTCACCTTCTGCAATGCATGGAAATTACCATGGATAGATGCCATGAAGATTTAATGATGGCAAAGGAGTCAGATGAAGTTGACGATAAAGTATTAGAAGAGGGTGAGCTATTCATGGAGCGCACAGCTCAAGTCTTTCACCGTCTACTTGATATCTTACGTAAGAAGATATCAGACGCATTAGTTAAAGATCTCAAGTAAAGGAGAAAATCATGGGTGACCGTGGACAAATTAAATTAGTAGGAACAGATGGAGACAATAGCGGTGACATCTTTTTCTACACACACTGGGGAGCTACCGACCTACCTGCTACGTTAGCAGATGCTCTTGATCGTGGCAGAGGTCGTTGGGATGACACCTGCTACCTCAACCGTATTATCTTCTCAGAGATGATCAAATATCACATCTTGGGCGATACTGGATACGGTATCTGTACAAATGAGCACGGAGATACCTGGCGTATGATTGAAGTAAATCACACTGACCAGTCTGTCTCTATCTTTGAGAAAGATGAATTCGATTCTTGGGAATTACATGGGCGTTATGATTACCAAGAATTCATCAATGAATTCGTAGGAAAACATGTATAGTAAGGAGATAAAATGACAACCCTAGAAGATCTACGTAAACATGTAGAGAAATTAGTGAGAGAACACTCACATAATCTTAGAGACATGGAGTTTGATGGTAGCGACACAGAGTACCTTGAAGGTCTGGTCGATGCCTACAGCCATGTCTTATCAAAAATTAATGAAGTGCTTAAGAGTTAGGAGATAACAATGGCAGAAGCAGTAAGAAGAAAAAGAGTAGATCCAACAACGGATCTAGGGGAACAGCGTGTTGTTCTACATCTATGGTTAGGAATAGATGAGAGACTACAATGCGACCGTTGTCGTGGCTACATGAGCTACGAAGGGGCTTACCTAGTATACGAAGGTGATACCTCAGGCAGCTACCACTACGATTGTTTGTAGAAAAGGAGTAGTAATGAATGAGTTAGCTACAAAGATTGTTCAGTATGAACAGGATGAGCTTGATGGTCTTGAGATCATTAAGTTATTCCAAGAGCTTATCGATAATGGTATGGCCTGGAAGTTGCAGGGACATTACGGTAGGACAGCGGTAGACCTGATTGAATCAGGCTATTGTCACTATGCAGAGGAGGCATAATGAATGAAGTAACACGTGAAGACCTAGTAGAATGGTTTGGTTCTGATCACGGTATCAGCGACACCACTCTACGAGAACTCAACCAAGCTTTGGACGATGACCGCATGCGCGTCTTTGAAGAGTTTGGATTCCGAGATGAGTAAGTACCTTATCCGTGACTGGATGAATAACATTCTATTCAATGGCATTGAGTTTGATAGCTTTGAAGAAGGATGGGAATTCCTCTACGATACTATGCCCGAACCACCTGAAGCTAGTCCTGATTGGGTCGACGGTTGGTACGATGATGTGTTCGTAATTGAGAAAGGCTACACAGTAACAGGAAGAAAGGAGGAAAAAGTATGGATGAAATAATCTATTTATCAGATGATGGTAACTGGGGCGATGCGACTAATCTAATCGTCTTCAACCCTCATGATTTGCCAGAGGATGTCTACGACGAGATGGTAGATGATCCTGAGGCTATGTACGATACTGTACGTCAGTATCTTATCGACAATGGAAAGGAGATGCGATGAACAAGTATGAAGTTACATTGATCATGGAAACGGAATACGATCCCGACAGTTGGGATTGGACTACGCTTCTTGACCTGGGTGTAAATGAAACACTCGAGTCAGTCAAAGTAGAGGAAATCTAATGGATCCAGAGGAACTATTATCAGTGATCAGCCTAACCTATTGGGCGATCAAAGATGTAGAAAAGAATCGGGATGTTGATGGGGCTATACATAACCTCAAGCGCATCCACGCATTCCTAACAGACACAGAGTTGGAGGAATAACATGCAATGTGAAATGTGTGGTATCAATCCGCAAGAGTTTGAACTAGGCATCGATAACGAAGTAAAGTTAGTATGCTTAGAGTGCAGCGAAAAAGCATTAGAGTAAGGAAAGAATAATGGACCAGCGTTCATATTGTGTTAAGTGCCACCAACCCATAGCATTCTGTTTGATGTGGGGCGGTCATGAAAGTAAGAAAGGAGGAAGACATGGAAAAGACAATCATCTGTCCACGCTGTAATCAGTTGTGGACTGGTTTCCCAGCGGTAGGTCGAGTCGATAACAAGACAGAAATCTGCTCACCCTGTGGACTAGCAGAAGCATTGGACGACTTCAACGGTCTCATGCTACAATCATATAACATCTAAGAAAGGAATCCATCATGGACTTAGAAGATGAATGGTACAATGGAGCCGAGCGTTGGGTACAAGATCTACCCGAAGAATTAGGCGAGGCTACCTATAAATACCTCGACGGGGAGCAGGGTTACTTCCTAGCGGGCAAGACCTGGGGCGACTGGGGTGACTCTTGGCCCGACGAGGGAGATCCCAACCGTGCTTGGGGTCTCGTGAAGTTCGAGACATGCACCTTTGAATTATCATTCGAGGGCGATGTCGACGACTCACTCGAACTCAAGGAAGTTAAATTAGTATCGGGCGAAGACCCAAGAAAGGAAAAGCCATGACTATAATCAAAACATGGGCACTATACTGTGACAGTTGCGGGAGGACGGAAGCTCTCTTCATCCGCAATGATGCGACAGAAGAACAGGCGGAGAAAGCCTCGGCCTCTGTCATAAACGAATACGGTTGGGAAGTCTTTGAGGATTCCCTTCTCTGTCCTTCATGCACTATCATGTAGCTTACTTCCCTTTGATTGCAAGGGATTTGAGTATAAGATAGATGCGAATTCGCATCCCCGCCGCCATATACAAGCATCGATAAACTATAGGGTCCGCGGGTGCGAAAATTTTTTAGTTATCTAGTGTAGCATTATTAGTATCGGATCTATGTTATAAGAAAGGATTTCATGTCATATTCTGTAGACAATGTAATCGAACGGATCCGTAAGTTATTAAGCCTTGCGGAACGTAGCGATAAACCTGGTGAGGTGGAAGCTGCCCAGGCTGCAGCTCAGCGCCTTATTACCAAGTATCAGTTAGAACATATTGTTGAGTTCAAGACTGATCCCAATGGGGTTATCGAATTCCGGTTGCCAATGGATGGTAAGTATATAGTTGACAAGGCTATCTTACTTAATATTATTGGTAGTAATAACTTCTGTAAAGTCCTCCGCGGCGCCGATTTTTGTGTAATCTATGGTTACGAGAGCGATATTAAGCTGGTTGTAGCCCTCTATAACCTCCTCTGCGCCCATATGATGTCTGAGATGGAGGCTAAGTTACCTGAGGCTAAAAATAGCGTAGGAAAGGCGTTTAAGCCCTCTGAATGGATCAAAGGCTTTCTAGCTGGTTATTGTGTCACTATCGGCGAGCGTCTGCGCCAGTCCTTTGATGAGACTATACGTGAGGCAGGGACCGGTATTATGCCTTATGTACGCGATAAACAGCATGCCATTCAACGGTATTATGAGGGTGTCCCCCGCAGCCGTGACGAGAAAAAACGTCAGGTAAATACTGCTACGGTAGGTTATAATGATGGTGCTATGAGTGCTAGAGAGGCTGACATATCATAATGAATATAATTTATATACTTTTGTATGACGTTGGCGATGGCGGCATGGAAATCTCTGGCGTTTACTCTAACTTAGATAATGCTAAAAAAGCCATTCCTGTTGAAGAATGGAAAGAACACGAAGGTGTCAAAGGATTTTGGGAGGGGTTCGACCCTGACGAAAGGCTATGGTATATTGAAGCCCATGGCCTACAAGACTAACTAAATCTGCCGTGTGAAGGCGACCTGGGTATGTCGTGAAACTACCCTATTTTTAAAACGTAAACAATGAATCAAAATTATTTAGGATTTTCTCATGCTCGAGTTGAATGTCTCTGTGATAGTCATGGGATTTTTGTAGCCCTGGAGAAGTGTCTCCGGCATTTATGCGCTTAATGTGTGTATACGCTATGTCGCGGTGCGTATCTTTAAGATCGGTGTAAAGATCTTTGAGAGTTCCCTTGATTTTCTGCGACTCTTCTAAATTAGGCGCAGCAATCCAGTTGGTAATCAATGAAGTAACTTGGTTATCGGTGTCATCGTCCAGCTCACGGCACGGGCATGACTCCATATTGCACTTGTTAAGCAAGCCAGCTATCTTATTCAGTTGATATTTCTGATCCCAATTCATTATCACTCTTCTTCATTAGATTGATCTATGCTAGCAAAGATAGCGTCAAGAGGTCGAGTGTCTTTAGTAAAATCTTTCAACTCGCTTTTTTTCTTTTTCTTTTCTTCTTTTTCTTTGCGTTTTTTATCTAAATTATATAGTTTCCCTGTTTGTTCACGGACTTTACGGGAAATTTCTCGAGTGTCTTTGCCCTTAGTAATGGTTTCACCCATGTCATTTCTAACATTATAGGTATTTACCTTAGGGATAAGATAGTGGGACTTGCAGTAATAGTTATCATTTTTACTGTCTTTAAATACATCTTCAGCGTATTGCTTTGTGCCACACAGTTCGCATTGGTACGGTTTCTCTAAAATAGTAAATGACGGAGCTGGATCAGATAGGTTTTGGTAAGGTGAATCTTTCAATAGCTTAGTCCAGTCATCTCCACGCTGCCAGAATTTTATTTTAAAAGCTTCTTTAACGTAGCGTTCTTCCCAATTCATCGCCCACCTCGCCTATGCATACCACCGTATGGGGTTTGTGAACGGCTAGCTCCAAATTGCTTTAGCTTATCTCGAGCGGATACCGGACCAGCGTTGAACGCATTGGAGGTGTGGTAACCACCCTGCGCGCCGATGAATAGATCCGTATTGTTGAGGCGATCACGCATCTCTAACTTAACAAAGTTATCCTCGAGCAGACCATCGACACATACCATGATACAGTCGGAAAGGTCCTCGGTTCTGACAGGTCCAAACTTTTGTTTGGTTACGCGGCCATTGACTTCTTGGAGGAACTTAAGCTCCTGTTCCAATAAGCTAGATCCGCCGGGGCCATAGTTATCTTTAAACGCATGGATCCAGTTCATACCCAATGCAGATTTGAAACGCTCTGCGCGCTTCATGTTGCTTTCTTTGGTAAACTTTTCTTCACGCACAGATACCTTGTGCGGAGGGTTGACTTGCTTGAGACGCTTCTTCAAACGAGGAAGGGTAACGAAAGCACCGTATTGGTCGAACGAGAATATCTTAGTTGTTCTGAACTTACAGAGAACATCTACAAGCTCTTCTTCAACTTCTTCATAGTCTAGTTGGTTGTCCTCGTAATCTTCTGGCTGCCATACTTTCATCCAGTCTACAATAACGTGGAACCACTCTTCACCATCTTCAGGGTCGGGGATCTTCTCGACGTGACAAATCATCGCCGCCGTGTTAGCACCAGACTTAGAGGGGTCACAGTGGCCCTGATAGATTATACTGAACTTACCTTCGAATTGAGGTTCAAGTTCACGCGTCTCGCCCGTTGCATCTTTAAACGGTTCAAACATTCTATCGACCATGCGAGGGTCGAGATAAGCATTAGTAACTTCTGCCCATTGGGATAGACGCTCTACCTTAAATGTATCTGGTTCACGTCTTGATAGGCGTTCCATGTCCTCGTCAAAGATCTGAGGTGCACGGGGGAACTTGTAGCCGGTAATCGTAGCCTTCGGATCATCCCAGTCTTCGTAAGGTCCCCACGATGGTAGCTGTAGCATCATCATGTTAGGATAAGCTGGCTTGCCTTCGTCATCTTTAGCGAGCGATGATTCGTAGAGATCGTATGCCTTACCTACCTTAGTGAACGGTGACGTGGGGATGTAGATCATTCCATCTTTACCGAACTGGTCCAACGCAGGGGTGATAGCGGAGTATACTTGCTCACTCGTACGCGATCCGTCAGTGCCTACGAGCATGTGAGCGAACTCGTCAAACATAACAGAGAAAGCAGCAGCACCACGGCTTGCCTTAGAGTTACTCGTTACTGCCATGTTTCTAACACTAGCGATAAGACGGTTCGATTTGATGCCACGGGATTCGAACGTAGCGATACGGCGAATATCCGCAGGGGTGTGGAGAGCAAGGAAGTGGTCCTTAGAGTCAGCGATATATGGCTGGAAGCAAGGAGCATTTATGATAGTGTTAGCAAGGTCAGCGAACTGGTATTGCTTAGCCTGTTGGATGTTCGTAGCAACGCAGAAAAGGTACATGTCCTTACTCTTGTCAATACCGTAGTGCTCTTGTGGATCATCTAGCATAAGTAGATGCCAGTTGAGATAGGCTCCAACGATACCGCCAATGTGTCCCTTACCACCACGACGACCGGTGATGTTTACTATTTCCTTAAAGTGCTTATAGCCGTTGTCCTTAAGGTATTGTGCTCGCTCCAGAACGTCGGGTGACACACCGATCCTTGTTCCATCGTCGCGATAAAAGTTCTTCGTCCATTCGTCAATGACAGAGTAATCGTAGTCAGTCATGTTCTCGAGCTCAAGGAAGATTAGCTTAAGCATCGTACGCTGACGTGGGAATAGAGGCTTACCTAAGAACTCTTGACTCTCCGTGAACGTGATGATGTCAGGGATATCACGATTAGAACGGAGGCTACGCTTAGCGATCTCAAAGAAATCTTGCTGTGCGCGCAGAATGTTCTGGTTGCTAGCCTTAGTTACTCTTGCCATATAGCTTAGTTTCTGGGTGTTTCGTCGCCAATGTCAATTGCGCCGCGTGTTTTTTCACGCAGATATTCCTTGCACTCTGGGCCATCCTTCTTTGGGCATTGGCCCTCATTGGTACCCTTCTTACGACCACAACCTAAGCATGACATTGCAGCTTCTTTAACGTAACGCTCTTCAAAACTCATAGAACCTTTTTTCCTTTTGTGTTTCTTTTTCTTTTCACGCTCTTGACTCTTGTGGATAGCATAGAGTTGAATCTCTGCGTCTCTTTTATTGTCATGCGTACCAAGTGTTCGGCTGCCGTCTTCTGTTTTGACGAGCCATTTATCATCTTCATGAACGATGATAGCTAGCTTAACCGATGCGTAACGTTTGCTGCTGGTTGGCCTTCTTTTATTTCTTTCAGCTTCCAAGTCTATGACGGGCGCGGCAGGTCTGCCAATCGCCTGCTGGATCAAATCCAATGCACAGGGACGACATAATGGGCCTAGCTTATCGTGATTGATAAAGGCTGGCCCGCTGCAGATGCCACAATTATTCAATTCTTCTTTACACAATCCGTACAAATTGAATCATCATCAGCAGATCTCTCTGCTGTTTGACTTTCATTAAAATAAGTAGCAAAATTTTGAACGTTAAAATTATTCTTAGCCTTTGGGTGCTTAGCATCCCAGAAATCTGTACCGCATTCAGTGCATTGGCTAGGATCTCTAAATTTAATTTTTTTTATTGCAGTGCCATCTGGCCATTCCAGACCGAGCATTTGCTTAATTTTGCCAGCAAGCCTCTCGTCAACATAACGTTCATTAAAGGACATTACTTATCCTCTAATGCCCTAGCGTCAGCGATCGCACGTGCTAAATCATCAGCAAGTTGTTGGTGTTTTGCTTTTTGATCTGGCTCACCCTGACCACCATGCCACTCGACACCCTTTTCAGTATCTTGTAATAGTTCCTCAAGACCTTCCAAGTGCTCTTCGTAGTGTTCATTGCTAGGCCAAGCACTTGCTTCTTTTTTGCCATCACGCTCTTCGATGAAACGATTGGCAGTCTTTTCTTCTTTAGCATATCGCTCGTTGAAACTAGTCATTGGAACGTTTTTCTTCTTGACGTAGTCTTTCCATGGATTGTGGCTCATCAATCATAAAACGAACACCACCTCTGCCACATTCGCCACACTCACAATAACCTACGCTCGCACACGTTGGGCAGTGCTCATCAGGGTTACGGCAGTATTCGGCGTGACTCTCTTCACCTTGAGGTTGGTTCATAGCCCAATCGGACTTCTGTGCATGAGGCTTACAGTAAATATCACCCCACTCATGGTTCTCTTCACCCCAGGCTGGTCTATTGCAGTGATCCTGTACACACATATCTGCTTCTGCGTAACGGTAGCTAGACTCTTTCTTCTTGCTGTCGCCACCACCATGCTTCTTTACAATGCTAGCAGCCCAGGATGCACCGGCGTCTCCACCCCATGCAAGCCATGCTACCTTACCTGGACTGTTGTTGTCCCAGTCCTTACCCTTCTTGTCAACCTTGTGACGTGAGAAGTAGGAGTGCATGCGCTTAACTGTAGAAAGGCTAAGAGTCTCACCGTTAGCAAGCTGGTGAGCACGGCCACGGCCAACGCTAGTGAAACCATCTCCTGCCTTACCTTCTTCAATCAACTTAAGGGCGTGACGAGCAGCGGACTGCACAGCGGCTGGTGGCTTGAAGCCCTTTTCGCCTTTTTCCTTCTTGTCTTTAGCGTAACGTAGATTCCAATTCATTATTGGTTTCTTCTTTCAGCGTTCTGCTTACGCATCTTATTGATACCGTGCAAGAAAGTAAGAGCAGCTACACCATCTGCGCCCAAACCATATGGGTGAAAGCTGGTGCTGGTGTTTGCATCACCATACTGTTGCCAAGCTCTCAATGCCTCTTCGTTTCCTACAGCATCGTGAGCCTTACCAGCGGCATCTGCCTGATCCATCAAGTGATGAAGTACGTTAGGGTCACCAGTGAAGTGGTGAGTAATTGGGTAAACCATTTGTTCGGCTAAGCTTTTAATAGCATCGCCCACGCCGGTACCAAGCTGGCTTAAACCGTGCATAATTGGGTGAAGGATGCCGGGATCTGTTGCAGTCTTTTCAACGCTTGAAAACTTATCAATAATCGGGTGACGATTAAGGAATCTGTTCTTGTCTCTAACAGTTCTGCGATCACCAAAAGTGTCAACGAGATTGTTGATTGTTCTTCCAACGCCTTTGGTAACAGCAGCAGCACCGCCACCACCTACTGCGAGCGCATTAACATCATGCATTAAATCCCTAGTATCAGTTGTAAAATGCCCTGCACCAACATCAGCGGGTGTAGGGTTTAATACTTGCGTACCTGGGAAAAAGTGGCCGCGTTGGTCGGCATAACTATTTATTGAATTAGTAACATCGTGTTGATAAGTACTTGGGTCGTGAAACGGCTTTGTGACAGTGTTAGTAGCCCAATCGACTACCTTACCAATACCGTGACCGACAGCATCTGCTGCTTGACCGAGTCCGTGCTGAACGTGGGGTAGCATTGTAGCGATGTCGTGTACAATATTTAAGTTAACAGCTTCTTTTTCGAAGTTATAACGGTCATCAAAAGTTACGTTAGAGCGTCTTCCTCTTGAACGTCCTTTTTGCGAAGGAGAATCAAACCAGTCAGCAGCAGCACCGCCTGGAGAAGTAGAGAAGAAGTCATAGCCACTTCCAGAAGAATTCTGTCCTCTTTGGTATTTTCTGTCATCTAACGTTTCTTTAAGCTTCTTGACACCAACACCGGCTCCTAGTGGCACGCCAACAGTTAATGCCATTGAGCCTAAACCTTCCATAAATGGAACTACACCTTTCACATTCATGTCATCAAATTTGTTTTTTAAGCCTAGGTTGAGTGAGTCTACGGTATCGCTATTCAAACCTGGAAAATTCTTGATGGCTTTTGCACCTTCTTGACCACCATTTGTACGCCACTCATTTACAATCTTAGGAATCTCGTGGTGTGGAATGTCTGGGAAATTATTTACAACGTAATTGTGAAGTTGATAGTCGTAGTTACCGGAGTCATGTGGTCCAGGAAAAGGGTTCAAAACCTTGTCTGCATGTCCAATTTCAGAAACAAAGTGACGAACATGGTCAAATGCGTCAGCGACACCGTGACCAATATCCTTAATACCATTCCATACGTGAGGAGCCATAGTGGCAACATCGTGAACAATGTTTAGGTTAACAGCTTCTTTTTCAGTAGCCGTACGGAAATCAAGTTCCGACTGCTGCTCTTGTGCTCTAGATACTTTACGCATTATTTTCCTTTAGAGACTCGGTTTGCTAATTCCTTATGCGCTTCAAGAAGCTTTTTAGTATGTTCTATCGCGTCAATATCAGGATTTTCGCCTTCAGAATGAGCTGCTAACGCCTTATTTAGCTTTGTGCAAGTGGGGCAATCGCTTTTCATCGTGCATATATTGTGTTCTTGGTGATCAAGCTGTGTTATAGGGCCAATTACCGAACCGGTAGTTCCCAGGGAGTCTTCATTTATACCGAATTGTTGTGCAATATTAGGGTAAAAAACCTCGCCAGCACGCATTCTCCTATTATTTTCTTGAATTTGTTTGAGGTAGACATCAGCAGAGGTCATGGCATCGGCTAACGCATCGTGCGCGCTTGGATTTCTTACGCCTAATCTATCAGCAACATCCATCAAGCGGTGCTTACGTGCTTTTCTATTGAGACCCATCGCTTCATCCATTTGTCTATCGTTCTCAAGAACATCAGCAAACATTGCTCTACTTGGTTCAAATCCAGAGGACTCGAGCGGAGCACCGCCATTTAACCTAGGAAACAAGTGATGAAGGATATCGACGTCGAAGCCAACATGATAGGCTCCTACGAACACTGCGCCGCGCTTTTGATATTCACCAAGTAGCCTAGCAGTTTTACCTAATGCAGCCTTTGCACTAAGAGCAGGAGGAGTTGAAGTTAATTCTGGATGCTCTTCAGCAACTTCTGGTGACAGCGTGACTGGGAAACGCTCTCCACCGAGTGATCTAATTAGCTTATTTCTACTCCATCCATGAATAGCCAATGCTTCCGGGTTGCTTTCCTGTGTTGCATTAGCAATAATGTGATGAGCGTGATGGAGCTGACCGTTCTTATAAACAGCGAGGGCATACGTTACTGGTTCGCACGTCTTAGGATCCCTGTCTGTTGTTTCTGTATCGAATGCCACCATCAGTGGTGGAACATGGAGGTGCAATGCACCATGGTTACCATATTCCGTAAATACTTTGTTGTTCCATTCTGGTACCATGATTACTCCGGATCGTATGATTCTTCTTTGTAATCCGGTGAACCAAATTGACCGGATGACAAGATATCCAATGCACGTTGTTTACGTAACGTACTCACCACTCCATTGAAATCAACACTTCCACTATTTTTAGCAAGAGGTGCAGAGTGATTAAGAAATTCTTTGCCTAAGTGATCTTGAATTGTGCCAACCATGTTTTGGTAAGCAATCGGGTTTAACCTAAATGCATTTCCATGAGGATTTTCAATAGCGATTGAGCTTTTCAATGAAGGATCAAACATGGTACATAGATGCATCATCCATTCGTGATTGCGTGGGTTAGCGTTATATTTATCAGCAAGTGGGTGATCATCGTCTGCTTGTCTATCTCTAGCAGATAGGTGGTGAGAAAACAAAGCTATTGCCGCAAGGCGAACGTTATCAGGCAATGTATTGAATGATTCGTTAGACAATGCGCTAAGCGGGTTGCCCTGTTGCAACATTCTACTGTTAATATCTATTATGCTACCGTACCTATTTGCGTAGGACGATGCATCCTTGATAGATGACTCAAGATCGTTGTTGTTATCTTCGTATGCTGTTGCAAGGTCTTCGATTGGCAACGCGCGGCCCTTATTCCTTGTCACCGCATCTTTAATTTGTTCATGAGATAAACCAGCATCACGAAGGCGTCGATAGGCAGCACGATCGAACGTGTTAGGGTGAGGGTCTAGGCTGCGTGCCTCTTGGTAATCCTCATCAGCGATTTTTGAACGGCGGGAATTAAATAACATATCTATTGAGTTTCTGACGGTGGGTCCCAATATTCTGAAAGAGTTCTTTCTCGATCATTCGAATTTTGTCTTTCAAGTTGCTTTTTAAGTTCTGTTGCTTTATGTTGTTTAATTAGTCGTTGTACAATTGAAGTGAAATGTGATTTAGAAGATATTTCTTTTGCGGCATCTGGATCTCGGTCCGGGCCTTTCCAAAATTGTGCATTATCCATAAAACCGGAAAGGTGGGAAGAAAGTGGTTCATGCGAACATCCATCACAATCTGGAAAGATTTCTTTATGTTTCTTAACAAGATCATCTTGTAACGAAAGCCAAGCCACGGCTGGGGCGAATGTTGGTGAGTCATCATAGAATGGCGTACGGCGAATGTTAGTTTTTATGTTGTCTCCCGGAATTCTCTTAAGAGCAGCAGGAGCAACAACGTCATCAATCCTATCAATCAAACGTTGAATTCTCTTGTGATGAACACCCTGAATTTCTCCATTGGGGTTGGGTGATTCTAGTTCTGATTGAACATCACTCGCCAGCTGATCCGATTTTAATCTCTCTTGTTCTTTACGAACAAGTTCTTTTTGCTCATCTTCTGGATAGGCGGAGGGACGTGAGAATCTACCTCTACCTCTTCGCTGACTCAATGGGTTCAATATTGCTTGAATTCTATTGCTATGAATAGGGTTACCACCAGCTGCTCTAAGAAGCGTGATTAATTTGGATGCTTTTTCATCGCCTTCTTCCAAATTTTTATTGTCAGGTGCAACGGTTACGTCTTTGTTTTGTCCCTTGGGGTCGGGACCAAGCATTGTTGGAAACAACATTTTCTCGGTTACCTTATCTGGTAACTTATATGGTTCAACATCTAATATTGTACCGCCGACGTGAACAGGAGCGCCGGATTCACTCGGCCAAAGGCTTGCTAACCCGTCGACGTTTTTCCCTTTAGATGAACCAAGCATACCCATCGTGTGTGCTTGTTGAGGTGTAACGATTGCGTGACCGGGAAACGCTTTCTTCATGGTTTCAAGGTATTCAGTGTTAGGATGATTACCTGTAATGACATACTTGCGAGCAACACCTTCAGGATCACTACTAGCGCGAACGGTAACAACGTGACCGGGTCTGATTTTACTTGTGTCTTGCTGTCCTTCGTTAGGAATAAGTCTAACGTCAGGAAGAATATTGGTGTGCCTATCATCAAAGTGAGCTGAAGTTAAACCGCGGTGCATTAATTCATCGGTTTCTTTTCCATGTGGTGCAAAGATAAGCAACTTTAAATTTCGAGCAGTTGAAAACCAATCGACCTCGACTGGTTCTGGATTTACTAATCTGTTAAGAGTTTCATCGTTTAAAAAATTATATTGTTTAACCATTGAACGAACTTGAGGCTCGTGCATCCAAATCTCATCGGTAAAATCTTTTGTTGGATAGATTGCGGCGTATGTAGACGCCTGAGCAGCTGTCTTAACGTTACGCTTGTTACGCTTCTTATCTTTTATATATTGTAATTTCCAAATCATATTTTACCTATTTTGAGAATTCCATTTCCCCGAAGGCTTGAATAACCAATGCCCATTGCATCGAATTATTTAAACATCTGTTGCATTTATCCGAATAGCTTTTTGCACCAAAGACCATCTTGGTAAATTCTGAATCTGGCAAATCTAAGTTACAATTCGGACATATCATATTATTGTCCTGGGAGGATAAGCTTCTTGTTGCCCATGCCGAGCGCCTTGCGCTTAGCATCGTAGTAATCGTCAGCAACACCCTTACCAGTTTCGTAACGGTTCTGCTCGTTGTTGAACTCGCTACCAATACGTCCTACGATAGTAATAGTAGGAGGGGTAGGCTTCTGGCTAAGACCGGGGAGCACCCAATCAACTACAACTTGTAGACCCAATGCACCGAACTTCTCATCCGCTTCGTTACGCATAGAGGTGAGGTTCTCAAAGCTTGCCTTACGGTAGCCGTACTTCTCCTGGAGGTCCTTAAGTAACTTCCAAACAGCCATGATCTCTGACTCCATCAATTCGATAGGAGCTTCTTTACCGAGCTCTTCTTCTTCGCGCTTTTGATCAGCGAGGTAAGCATCAATCTGTGCCTGTGCCTCTTTGGACACCTTCACATCTTCTGGGCGAATTCCGCCAATCTGAGTTGGATCTGTTGTAGTCATTGTTTATTTCCTTTGATATAGGTCTTTTTATTATAGCGTATTGTTAATCTGTTTGTGAAGACTCTTAAAGCTTTTCAATAATCCTAAAAACATTTGTCATATTAACATTGGTTTTTGAACTAGTAACAGCCGATGGGAATGGCTCTTCGTGGTGCGCTTCAGCAATCTTGCCCCAACTTTCCTTCCACTTCGTTCTTGCTTCAGAGGCGTCCATTCCAGGGAACGCACGGCCAAGAGCCAAGTTGATAGACGTTCCAATATTTTCTTCAAAAGCTTTTCTATCAATGGCATCATCAAATGGTCTATCTCCGACCTTTACTTGATGAGAATAAGACCTAGTAACAGATGGCTGCTCAGGTATTGTGTAAGAAGGGTAAACATGTTCTGGTCGTTCACCTGAAACTAGTTCGCCGCTCTCATTTGGACTTAGTGTATCAATGATATAACCGTTGGCACGCAAATCGTCTACGTTGAGAGGGGTAATAGTGGGGTAAACTAATTTACCTGAGCGGACTGATACTGGACCACTCTTTGTTGGATCCGATTTGCTTGTCTCTGATTCGATTGCTTGGATATAAGTTTTACGTTTTTTACGTAACTTAGTAGAGGTTCTTTTTGAAATTGGAGAAGCTTTCTGTTCTGCTTCTTCTTTAGACTGATTATAAATATCATGCAGGGCGCTTGGATCAACGATCATCAAACCATTTTTATCAACAAAGCTTCCGGGTGGGGCACTCTTTGTTAAACCAGTTGAAGGATCTTTTTCTCCTCCAAGCATTTCCCAAGCTTTAGATAATATGCCACTAAAACTTTTATTAATGCTTTTTTGTTGCGCAGCATGGGCGGCATCGTAGATAGATTTATCATGCATTTCTTCTGGCAAATCAATAACTTTTTCGCCTTCATGGTTTTGCTTTAATTGCATATCACCATTACTATCAATGGTTCCAACAACGACTGGCTTTCCATCAATGATCAGAGGAGTAATTTTACCATCTTTATCTTTTGAGAAAGCGTGCAGATCCAATTTACCTGGAAGTGCTGGAACTTTTGTTTCTGGTGTAGCAGGAGTTGTGAAAACGTCTGTGAATGTTTTAAAAACAGGACGTGTAACACCTGAAGGGTTCGCTGAATCTCTCATGTAATCAGAGGCTACGTTAAGATTTGGGGACCATCCTGATCTTTTTTCTGCCAAATCAAACAAGTGGAGAGCAGAACCATGCAACCAGGGGTTAGCTGACAATAGTCTACGAGTTCTTTTACCAGTAATATAAGGTTTTGGTTCGCCTGCAAGGATGTTTTCTTTTACGTTAACATCATCACGGTCAACAACTTCATCCCATCGAGGTGACCACGGATCCTTAGTCACTAGCTTACGTGGTGTTGAAACAACAGTGAAAGTAGGTTGACCTTCGTTATATTCCGGATCGTGCCCCTTCTCAAAAGGAACATTTTTTAAGTGAATTTCACGGTAACCAGACAATGGAATGATAACTCTATTCTGTTTACTCGGAAGAGGGTGTCGATCATTCACCTCGCCAGGCAAAGTCACATGCTTTGGAATGGTTGCCCATCTATTTTGTCCCGCTGGAGAGAATAGATTTCGCAGTGCTTCCATTTCTTCATCGGAGAATGCACCGGACTGACCACCTACGTTAAGTGAGCTGCTTGGGTTAATTCGATCACGAGGAACTTGCAACAATGGGTTACCAAAGCTTGCGCTTTCCATTTTTAGTTGCCGTTCTTTAGGATCTTTAGTTTCTCTTGCTTCTTTTTGACACTGTGCACATACAAAATTTTGTTCTGGGTTGTCAAAGTTGGTTATATTTTCGTAAATATCTGTGTGCTCAGGGTTGTTTGGGCATGTTGCATATTGACGCATCCATGTTGATTGTTCTTTAGGAAACTTAATAAGCTTTTGACCAGGTATGATTTCTGCACCGCCAGTAAGATTGTTGTAAAATTCACTGTCTTCTGGTCTGCCAACATTCTCCGCACCGTCTTCGGCTGCTGATTGAACTTCTTTAGCTGACGCTGCGTCTGCACCACCGCCCATACGGATGAAAAGACCTGTCGGAGCCTTCACATCTTCTGGCGTAATGTGATCACTATTTCTGTGCTTCAGCAATTCTCGATAGTAACCATGCAATTCTTGCAATCTTGGGTGAGCATCTTTAGGCAACTTTTGTCCATTAATAATGCGATTGAATACCCATGAGGATGGGGTACCGCCAGTAGCATCTCCCTTGCTTCCTGGTTTAACTTCTCTACGATAAGCGGATGATGCTTGTCTAATACTCTCTTCAAGGCTGGCACAGTTTGGGCAGGTCATTCGCCCTGTCGCATCAGTGCTAGCTTTCATAAAGCTTCTAAGAGCCCTTTCAGATTCACTTAAGGACTCTTGATACTTTGCGCTGGGCTCAATGCCAGCAATAGGTTGAAAGTCTTCTGGTGCAAGACCAGATTCGTGTACGTGTAGCAGATAGTGACTAATGAGATCATGCGCTTGTGCAGGGAAACTGTGATGAGTTGACAAACCTCTTAACAACCCCTCGAGCGATGATAAGCTACGCGTATCACCGTCTTGCGCAGACTGATGAACTTCATTCATATAATCGCTCAGGGTATTGGCGATATCTTCGTGATAACGACGACGCAATCCGGGTGGGATGGTTCCGCCATGCTGTTGAATAATATCTTTCCACGGCGACAAAGCCTCAGTTGCTCTAGAGATATACTCGTTACGATCGCCATCATTAGGCTTTTCCTGAGGCTCTAGGTTCTGTTCATATTCTAGAGATGCGGTCTTAGATTGGTGATCCAAGATTTTATCTAAGCAATCACACATTGTGTGGTCGTGAGGGATTACCGCTACGTCACCCAATGGTGGCAGCAATGGCGCTACCTCTGCGGTTCGTAATGAAAAGATTTCGCTAATTTTCATTTTTATTTAACCATATCCTCTGGGTTGTGTGGGGTGCCTGATGTAAGTCCACTTTCAACATAATCACTGTTACCACCTGAAAGCATGTTTTGAAACATACCGCGGAACATTGCACCTAATTTTTTGTGTTTATATGAATCGTTTTCGTAAGCTTGATTAGTGAACGAGCTTGCGTCTGTACCGCGACTGAATTGATGCATAGACCAACTATTTAGTACGTTATATAACTTACCAACATGAACATGACGCATTTCATCTGCTACTTCACCACTTGGAGCGGTAATTCCTTCTAATGCTTTGCGTAATTCTTGTTTGTGCGCTGCGCATTCCGGACAAAACGAACATAAAGGATTGTTGCAAAACGCCAACGTTCTGTCATTTCCCAATCCTTCGATCAACATGCAACCTTTGTCTGGGCTATTCGCAATTTGTTCTAAAGCGGGATAAGCTTTTCTAAATTCTACAGAAAATCTTGGTGACCCTGGGAATGTATGATTGTCACCGTCTTTTGCATAACGCAAGGCTGGTAGCTTAGTACTTTTAATTCTATCGAGAGTTCTGGCAAAACTTCTGTACAATGAAATTGTACCGCCATAATATTTCTTAACGTTATCAGCAAAACCTTCAAATGGTTTCCTGTCGCCAAGGTCAGTGAGAGTCTTTCTGTTATTGAGAATCTCTGTATCTATTAAATTTTTAGTAATGTCGTTCATAATTATTTAATGATATTGTCTCGTTCTTTGCCACCGGTGTGTCTAACTTGCTCTGCAGTGATATTACGTTTGTACCATACAACTGGAGAGATAACCGGTATGCATTTTGATTCTCTTTTATGAACGAACCTACCGTTAACCAGTCCCGCTTCGCTTTTTGGCACCTCAGGCAAATAGTTAATTAAATCTTGGTAATCCGGGGTGTGAATCTGGATGAGCGATGCTTTCTTTGCTGCAACGCCACATCTTTCGCAGACTCCCAAAGCATCCGAGTTAGATTCCCAAGCAAAATTATTTGGTTCTTCCGAATACATACCGCCTCGGTAACCTGCGTATTTTGTCTTGTTAAAAAACTTCATTCTTCTAGAGTTGAATTGATCTTCTTGACGAGTACCGCCCAAACCCATTGCTTTCTGCTCTTGAGACATGGAACCGCCTCGGCGCTTACCGGACCTTGTTTTCCATTTACTTCCCAAAAACCTCAAGAACGATGTTTCATTTGCGTGAAACAACTCGTTACCATCTTTATCGTATGGTTTAGTTCCAATCATGATATTGGGATCATAGCCATCGCATACCAAATCGTTGCTCACATCGCTATTGTCTACAAGCGTCCAGCCAACATTGCCCCAATTTTCAACGGCATTATCGATATCATCGTCCGTAATACCGTTATCGCCTGGTGTTTGATTCTGTTCGTCAGCCATAAAAACCCTTTTATTCCATTAACTACAGCGTTTTAGAAGAAAATTTACTACTGTTCTTCTTCGAGATCGTCATCGATATAATCATCTTCAATATCAATATCAGCTGGCTTCAGCTTCTTTGGCTTCTTGGCGCCAATTGCATCTGTCTGCTGGTATTCCTCAATCCGGCGGAACAAGGCTTCCTTCATATCATTGGGTAATACATCCCTAATGGCAGTAAGAATAACATCCAACTGGCGGATGAGTTCTTCTGGGCGGTAGTCTTTGTCATCATCCTTCTCAATCGAACGGAGGATTTCCATGGCGTGGATGGTTTGGTTGATGGTTGGAACTGAATCTCCCGATACCAGCTCCTGGAATCCCTTAGCCACAATGACTTCGTAGAGTGCCTCGGCAGTGAGCAATCTTTCATTGGCATCTAGAATGCTAATGTTCTTTTCTCGAGCACGGCGCTCGACCACGTCACGAACTGCCCGCTTTTCAAATGGCAGGTGGTTCTTCTGGTGGTTACGGATGTTCTCGTAATTGATCCGATCCTTACCCTCGATACCTAGCTTATCCTGCAGCGGCTGGATGGCGTTGAGAACTTCTTTATATGACTTGGGGAACAGCAGGAGGGTATCAATAATGTTCTTGAGGTCGTCGCTGGTCGTACAGATCTTGCACTGAGATGAACGCTTGTATAGGAAAAGCTCACCGTCAATCTCTTCTCCCAGCAACTCTTCAGTCGTGGGAGTCATCTTAACTAGATCTTTGTACTCACGAGTTCTTCTATCCATCGGTGCCCTCTTGCTTATTTAATCCTGTCCATAGTACATTGGGGTCAACGTATTTTCTACCGAAGATTCCCTTGTGTGGAGGGATGTCATCCCATCCGCCTAGTTTACTTTGGACTTCCCTGCGGCGTCTACGCTCTAGCTGGTAATCGCTCATGATTCCACTGTCTCGAGCCGCCTGGTTACCCTTTTCTTGTCTGATCTGTTCTCTAATCTCCAGAATCATTCTGTGACCGAACCAATCAAGACGCTGGTGGTGACTTAGCTGATCCCAGTTCTTGGGTAGCTTATCACGATACTTCTCTTCAAGTTCTTCGTACTGCTGCGTGGGAGACTTAGGATTCTCCTTTGAGCTTACGATCTCTTCTTGCTTTGTCTTCTTTTTGTTTCTGCTCAACGCGCTCTACCATTTCTTTATAGAAATCTTCGAATTCAGATTCGGCCCAGATGACCCGACACTTCCATCCTGCCTCCGCGTACCATGCGATAACTTCTTCAGGAGTCTTATGCTTTTTGCCATTCGGTAATACCTGGCGCTTGTGCCAGTACTCACCAAAAATTTCAATGATCTCTTTTGTTTTCTCGTTGTAAAAATCAGGTGCCTTGCCTCGTTTGTTATCCTTCTTGATGTACAATCTTTCTTTGAAGGAGGCTTTGAACCCTAGTTTCTCAACGATTGGAGCCAGGCGTTCCTCGTAAGAGCTATAGTTCTTAAACGCCTTATCGTATTTACCGTTAGCCCACTCCTGCTTTTTAATAGCAGAAAGTTTCTTTCTGGTTTCAGTAGTGTGGGGCTTTCCGGGCTTGCCCTTCTGGGCGTCCGAGATCTTTTTTCTAATTTCTGGGCTGAGCGTGTTGCCTAAGTTAACTTGACGCAGCTTTTCACGAGTCTCTTCAGATACGATTTTACCCTTGTGACGGGCACCGATCTTCGCCCGGTGATCAGCGGTGAGTTTTTTATTCTTTTGCCCATGACCGTGGACGAACTGAGCACCCTTGATTTTAGAGGTGACAGGCTTTCCGCAGCCGCATTTGCATAGAAGTTCCATGCACCCTAGTGCACTTTTATGCACTTTTTACATCTTTTATATTCCTTACCGTTAGTCTATCGGCGGCTCCGCATTCCAAATTTTGTCGCAAAGTGTCTGTAATGCCTTGCGTTTATACATACCAACCTGAGAACTCCACCGCTTGAACCCCATAATTTGGGCTACTTCCACCTCTTTGCGGTTCTCCAGACAGGAAAGAACTACAGCTTGGCGCTGGCGGGGAGGCAGTTTATCAATACCAGCCAGGATATCGTAGTAGTTTACGGTAATACCATTCGGTAGGTGAAGATCCGATTCGCCGGTGACGAGGTAAATCTCATACCATTCCCAATAATGGTTGAGCAACTTCTCAAGCACTTTCCAAGTCATCTTTCCTTGGATTACTTCTTGCTTACGAGATTTCCTCTTCTTTGGCGGCTCTTCCAATTTAACCTCTTCGATAAATTTGATTCTGGATATGCCGCTGGGTAGCTTTTAGACTCTGAACCTTATCGTTAATGATTCGCCATGCGGCATACTGAACAAAGTAGAAGTAACGTTCTTCACGGGTTTCGGTACGAGCTCGTGCTTCCAGGTCATTGACTGTACCCTTGGCTGGCTTACGGTACGCTTCCCAGTACTTGTCATCAAGCATGTAGTACGAATACTGCGCACGCAGATAACGTCGAGTTACTTCCTCTTCAATGGAGACAATAGCACTCTGCAGATTGAGGAACAATCTATCCGCCTCTGCGCCTTGCAATGAACTATCGCTATTGAATCGAGCGATGATCACCTCGGCTGGGTGGATGTAGTCCTTAAGAAAACCTTCAACGAGTTCTTCGATGCTCTCGAGCATGTTCTGCTCTTCAGGCTTACCCTCCCAACGGAAGGCACGAATAGCAAACTCGTGTAGCTTATTGAATCGGTGATCGTGGGTAGGCTCGAGCTCAGGCTCAGGCATACCTTCGAGTCCTCTGCGAAATGGTCTATCTGTCATTGAATATAATCTACCAGATTATATGCTAACTGTCAAGACTTATAAAAAAAAGTATAGAGATCGATCCACTGTTCAAGTGTCATCACAACGTAGGCATCCTTAGCCGATTTGTTACGACGCTTGATGATGCTAATGCCGAATCGCTTCTTGGCGTTCTGCTGTTCTACTAATGCTTCGTCCATGATAGAAGCCAGAGTGATCTTGGCAACGTTCTTACACTCGACCGCGCTGTCCTTCACGCCATTGATATCACCCTTGTCCAGGGTTGCTCCAGCACCGTAACGCCGCTCTACCTCAGGGAATCCCCGTTCATTAAAGTATTTAGCTACGTCACGTTCCCATTGGGAACCCTTAGCTTTTTGTGGTGATGTCATAGTATTCTTCCGAATGTGTAGTTATTTATTCCAGACGTGGCAAATTTTCCGCGCAGGGCATGATACATAGTTAGGGTCATCAGTTCCATTGCAGCAGGGTCGGAGCGTAGTTGGATCGTTATTTTTGATGGCCACTCTAACACGGTCCCATTTATCATATAGTTTTTGGAGTTCGTTGTCATCTTTGAATACCTCGATCGTCTTAATCTTGTGAGGATAAGACTTCTGAATAAACAATAGAGCCATACGTTCCGGTGCATCTGGGCAATTATCCTGGTAAACGCGGAGCTGCATCGAATACTGATAGCTCGCTTCCTTAGGCAATTGGTTGGTGCTCTTAATATCTACAAGGAACTTTTCACCATCAGGGAGGGTCAATTCCAGCACGTCAACCGCACCGGCGATCATTCTATCTTCGTTCCTGAACCGTACTTCTACCTTGTCTTCTGTGGTGAATCCTAAATGGATTAGCAAGTTTTGAATCACCGAGTGGAAGACCGATCCAACCTGGAAGGTCATAGCGAGCGTTGGGCTTATTCTTTCTTCTTGGCATAGCAGTCTCAATTCGGGGTGGAACTTATAATACAATTGTGTTTCCCCGGCGGACACGTCGCTGGAGGGGTGGTACATGTTGTCGAACTTGCGTTCCTTGTTGAATACCTTTACTGGGTATTCTTCTGGGAAGATATCACCCATCATCAAGGCTTCCTCGATGTACGGGGTGATAGGTTCGTTATTCTGGTATGAGGCCAGTGTGCGCTCTAAGAAATTCATTCGCCCTTCTTTCCATTACATCCTCGCTTAAGGCAGTGACCATCACGACCCTTGGGATGTTCACATGGATTCATCTCCTGTGGAATGATTCGCCCACCACAGTCTGGGCAGAAATATGAGTAGTACGGCTTAAACGTGCCGAACTCGTTCTCCTTACCGTGTTTACAGTTCTCCATTAGCTTCCTTTTCTTTCAAACGCAAATAGTCTTCATAGAATTCTAACCAATCGTCGAGTTCCATGACAATAAGATCATCAACAACTTCTAGTGTATCAGGTGTATTTGTGCGAGTACCCCAAGATTCTTCCACATCAGTAGGACCATACAGTCTCACGGCTAAAGCGGGACGAGCATTCCATGCCCTGTTCTGAGCGTGTTGCTTGATGGTATCCCATACTTCATGAGTGATTGCGTAGCTTTTCTTTTGAGTGGCCTTGCATTCGATAGCCCACTGGATGTTCTCCACCTCGGCTGTCTTAAGGTCACCCTTTTCAAACTTAGCACCACTAGCAATAGTACGCTTAGCTTCAGGCCACCACTCTTCTAGGTCACGCTCGTGGCGTTGACTCATTCGTTGTTGAAATAGACCCATTATTTCTTTTTAGAACGCTTCTCTTTGGGGGTAGCGGTAGCCGGGTTGTGGCAGTATACGGCATTATTACGCTTGTGATACCAAACACCTGTAACCAATGTTTGCTTAATCTTCTTGTTGCAATTATTACATTTCATGATAGCTTCTCCACTTCCATGCTCTTTGTTGATACAACCCATAGTGGACCACCAACACCTACAGCAGTAAGTGTAGCACGTCTAGCGGCTTCAATCACGTCTGCTTTGGTCCATGGTCCTTTGTTTCCTAGATATCCCAGTGCTTCTGACTTACCAGATCCGATAGCCATGCGCCTAGAGGCTGGCACAAAGATTCCAAAGTCGTCGTCGACTACCATTAAGTTATTATCCCACGCCATAATCATTTCAGCATTGAAGTGATCTGTAGAATTCTTTCCCGAAATAAGTCTACCATTGCTGGAGAGTGATTCTTTCATATTGGGAACAACATCTCTAACGCCAAATAGTTCTACATCCATCTTGGGATAGAACTGTGGCCAACCAGTAAGATACTGAAGGATCTGAATGTCCCGTGCGGATCCTGCTCCACCAAAAATGTAACCCTCTTCTTTAGATACCCAAATCTTTTGGTAGCCGTCAGTGTCTTTGTTCCAATCATCAGAAATCTCGGAGTCACCAACAATGACCACTCCATCTAGTTTAGTTACTGCTGCAGCTATTACAGACATTCTTCATCTTCCTCTGTCCATTGTTTCGGGTCGCCAGGAGAGTATACCACTTTCCATAGGTTATGCGCCCATTCTTGGACTTTTTTATAATAATCTCTTGGGAGGGTCATTCTTCCTCCAAAGGTTCTGCTACCTGGTTTTCAAATGGATTACATTTAACATCATATAGGCGATTGTTGTGCACCCACATGCCGTTAGCACCCTGGATGATCTCGCGAATGTTACCAAAGTATCGCTTACAGTTCTTGCATGTTGCTGTATCCATGTGTGCCATTACTTGCCGCCTGCCCAATTAATGTCATGTGGTGGTTCTTGCTTGTTAGACTTTTCTACTTCATATGACCAATCACGGTATGCCCATGGCAATTCGTCTGTTATTGGATTCCCTGCTGATTCCGGTGGAACATCAAGAGAATATACAGTTGGAGATACTTCCATTTTCTTTTTGAACTTTTCTAATTCCTTGGCCCAGTCACGCTGTGCCCCTATTAGTTCTATATCCATTGGATCTACAAAGTCGAGACGGTCCAGTACTTTGATTACGTCACAAGGGTATTCAACATTTTTACCTAGTGGACCTGCGTCACAAAAACTACACATTTCCAAATCTTGGCTGTGCTTCTCTCGTAAAGATTTACGTTCATCGTGAGTCATGGCTTCTCCTTCAATGGTACTATAAATTCCTCATAAGCGTCCAGCACCTTGATTACGTCACAAGGGTATACCACCGGCCAAATGTCGTCGGTTCCCTCTTTCCACTCTGAGCAGTACATACAGTATGTCTCGTCAGCGTCGGCTACATAGTAGTGCTTGGCTCGTAGTGCTTCACGTTCGGCGTGGGTCATCTTCTACCTGCTCAAAATCTCCATTCCAGCCGGACACTTTGTTCAGGAACGCCGCAAAGGCCGCTCCGA
>Ga0214171_1000098_pt1 | contig 31493 bp, 30 predicted proteins | sample TroBogEpilimnion_40_FD_153009 | JGI IMG/M metagenome (GOLD analysis project Ga0214171, IMG submission 153009) | Freshwater microbial communities from Trout Bog Lake, WI - 02JUL2007 epilimnion | ecosystem: Environmental > Aquatic > Freshwater > Lake > Epilimnion/Euphotic zone | place: Trout Bog... | reverse complement strand
CCGAACTCAAGCCCGGCTTGCCGAAATTGATAGATGACATTGTTTTAAAGGCGACCGAGCCAAATCCGGACAAGCGTTACAAGGATGCGGCCGCCATGGAATTAGATATTCAAAAGTTAGAGCACGTGCTTGACCCCAGTAGGCGACAATTGACGTTAGAGCTCGATGTTTCTCCGCTGTTCGCAAAGCCGGCCAAGTCCGCCAGAGGCGAGAAGCCCAACAAGCGCACCGAAGTTTCGAAGGCGAATGCCGGCGAGAGTAAACCACCGCGTCAGGGCCTTCGATTTGGTTCAGTCCCAGTGACATCACCCATCACCCGAACTTCATCATCCCCTACTCCTGGAATAGCGAGTGACGCTATGCGCGAAACAACCAACTCGACCGCAGAAATTCGCCGACGCAAGCTCTCGCGACGCGTGAAAAGAAATAGATTCATCGCGACCATCATCGTTCTGGGTGCGCTGGGCTTTGGTTGGTACCACTTCTTTGGTGCGGGTAGCGGCATCAGCGTCCCATCGGTCGCTGGACTCACTCAAACTCAGGCCGAAAACATGTTGCGTCCCTTAGGACTTAACGTCGATGTCACGACCAGCATTGCAAGCGAAGATGTTCCTGCCGGGACGATTATTTCTTCATCGCCGGGTGGCGGTGGGCACGTGAAGAAGGGTGGATTTGTACACCTGACGATCTCCACTGGTCCCGCTCAAATAACCGTACCTCTCCTTGTTGGGCTATCCCCTGCGGATGCAAACAAGGCAATCGCCGCCGCTGGTTTACAAATTGGCACAACGTCTCAGGCGTACAGCGACACGGTAACCGTTGGAGCGGTCATCGATGGCGTTCCATCTGCCGGCACGCAAGTGCGTAAAAATACTCAAATCAATTTGCTCGTCAGTCAGGGACCGGCGCCAGCGGGTGCGCAATCGTATGTGGGTCTCACCAGTGATCAAGCCCTTAACGAATTGACCGCGGCCGGCTATAACGTCCTGAGTAAATATGGATATAGCGAAACCGTTCCGCCTGGTTCGGTTATTAGTCAGTCTCCGCCAGCCAATACACCTTTACCTAAGGGTTCTAACGTCACGATCGTTATTTCGTCGGGTTCGGCGAAAGTGCAAGTACCCAACGTCCTGAAAGAGTCGGCTAAATCTGCGACGGCAAATCTTGAAAATCTCGGCTTTGTTGTAAAGGTGAAGAGCGAAGGCGCTCGAAAGTCCAAGGTCGTGATTGCCACCTCGCCTAAAGCGGGCTCGAAACTCAAGCGCGGTGGGACGGTAACAATCACCGTCAGATAGGGTTGCCAAATGGCTACCTCAAAAACTGCACTTCCTCGCCTCGGCGCACACACGCCCACCTCGGGTGGAATGGCGAAGCGATCCATTGCATACGCGCAGGAAATTGGGGCTGAGGCGATTCAAGTGTTTGCCTCGAACCCACGTGGCTGGGCTATGCCAGAAGCGAATCCGGTTGCCGACCAAGCCTTTCGTGAAAAAGCGCTCGAGCTTGATATCGAGACTTACGTACACGCGCCCTTCCTTATTAATCTCGGTTCGCCCACACCAAGCACCTACGAGAATTCGGTTGCTTCGACCGCCTACTCATTGAAGCGTGGTCGAGAAATCGGAAGTCATGGCGTCGTTATTCATACTGGTTCGGCGGTGGATGAGTCACACGTCGACAAGGCGTGGAAGCAAATCAACAAAGGCATGATGCCGGTCCTTAAGAAGTTAACCGATGAAGATCCGTGGCTGCTGTTGGAGCCCACAGCAGGTCAGGGTCAATCGCTGGTCAAGAAATTGGATGACCTGACAAAATATTTCGACGCACTCGAATGGCATCCAAAGGTTGGAGTATGCCTAGATACATGCCATGTATTTGCCGCGGGACATGACATTTCTAAAAAGGGTGGAATGACCGAAACTCTTGACTTGCTGGTTAGTCTCGTGGGAATTGAACGCATCCAACTCATTCACGCCAATGATTCAATGGATGTTTGCGGCGCCCTCAAGGACCGTCACCAGAACTTGGGCGATGGCGAAATTGGAATTAAGCCATTTGAAGAACTTCTTGCTCACCCGGCGGTTCGGACCGCACCCCTCATTCTCGAAACTCCGGGCATGGAACCAGAACACGGAAAAGAAGTAGCTCTCCTGAAAAAGATGCGCACAAAGATCAAATGAGTCAACGCTCGTTCGCTCGAAAAGAAATTATTTTTGCCGGACTACTTCTCGGCGTAGCAGCAATCTGGGGTGGTGCCTTTGTCGTCATGAAGGACACCCTGCACAGACTGGATGTGAATTCATTCCTCGCCTGGCGCTTCATTATTGCGACCGTCGTGCTCATCGCACTTCGACCCCGTGCGCTAAAGGTGATTGACCTCAAGTTTCTCCTTAAAGGCGTACTTGCCGGTGCTTTTCTCGGCTCTGGTTACATCCTCCAATCGTTCGGCTTGACGATGACGACCGTTGCGAAGACCGGCTTCATTACGGGCTTGTATGTGGTGTTCACACCGCTTCTCGCGGCACTCGTGCTCCGCAAAAACATCAATGCCTGGCAGTGGATTTCGGTTGGGATCGCGACCCTCGGACTTGGACTCCTCTCCTACAACGGATTCAGCGTTGCGACCGGCGATCTATTGGTCTTCCTATCCGCGCTGGCCTTTGGAGCCCACATCGTGACGCTCGGCGAATGGAGCGCGGACATGGATGTGTACGCACTCACGATTGTGCAGCTTGGGACCTGCGCCGCGATTACAACCCTCGCCAGCTTTAAGAGCGGATTCCATATGCCACCAGATCACGGAGTGTGGTGGGCCATCATTTATACCGCCGTATTTGCGACAGCTATCGCCTTCATTTTCCAAACATGGGCACAGTCGTTCATGCCTGCCACGACCGTCGCCGTTGTTTTGACGATGGAAGTAGTTTTCGCCGCCTGGTTCGGCGTCTGGATTGGACATGAAACAATGACCGCGAAGGTGCTCATTGGTGGCTTGCTGGTCGTCGCTGCCATGTATTTAATTATCCTTACCGAGAAATCAAACCCAAAGGTGGTTGAGGCAGCATGATCGATTTACGTTCGGACACGGTCACCAAGCCCAGCGATGCCATGCGCGAAGCCATGTTCAAGGCTGAAGTTGGCGATGACGTGTACGGCGATGACGTCACGGTAAATACACTCGAGGAACGCGTCGCTGAATTGTTGGGCAAAGAGGCCGGATTGTTCACGCCATCTGGTTCGCTCGCCAATCAGCTAGCGATTCGTATGTTGGTGAAGCCCGGCGAAGAACTTTTATCTGAAACAAATTCTCATATCGTTCGTGCCGAACTCGGCGCGGCAGCGGTCTTTAGTGGAATTACCACTCGCACCTGGCCGGACGAACGCGGCGTACTGAAGGCAGAACACGCGCTAGAAATTGCACGACCAAATTCAGGGCCATATTTAGTTTCGACCACGGCTATCGCTGTCGAAAATACCCACAACTTCGGCGGTGGCTCCATCCAACCATTGAAGGAAATTGAACTTCTGCGACGCGAAGCGACGGCGCTAGGCATCTCCATGCACCTCGACGGCGCCAGGTTATGGAATGCGCACGTGGCCACCGGAATTGCACTTAAGGATTACGCGCAAAATTTCGACACTGTATCGGTCTGTTTATCTAAAGGCCTTGGCGCCCCAGTCGGCTCCATCATGGTTGGACCGAAGGATCTAGTAGCGACCGCTCGACAATGGCGAAAGCGCTACGGCGGTGGCATGCGACAGATTGGAATCCTCGCCGCGGGCGGCCATTTCGCGCTCGACAATAACATCGCGCGTCTTGCCGACGATCATCGCCGTGCCAAGGCAATCGCCCAGGCCGCGTCCTCGGTTTCAGACACCTTTATCAATCCCGATCACGTCGAAACAAATATCGTCGCGTTGGACTTGCGAGCAATTAAGGCATCCGCGTCCGACATCAATGCAGCGCTAAAAAACGAGGGCGTGCTCGCGAGTGCGCTTGGGCCTAAATTTCTCAGGTTTGTGACTCACCTTGACGTCGATGATGCAGATATCGAAGAAACCTGTGCGGCAATTAAAAAAGTTTTAGGCAACGCCCTCGTGGCGTAAGAGCCATTCTTTTACTTCAAGGCCGTATCCATAATTTCCAAGCGCTCCCCCGGTTTTAACCACGCGATGGCACGGGATGATGGGCGCAATCAAATTTCGAGCGCACGCACTTCCTGCAGCCCGAACTGCATCCGGAGACCCCGCGCGCTTTGCTAAATCCGCGTACGACCAAACTTTTCCAGATGGAATTTTCCGCATCGCTTTCCACGCCGCCTGCGAAAATGGCGCGCCTGGTTGACGCGTTTGGATCGCGTTAAACGCGTCCACATCGCCGTCAAAATAATCGCTTACTAAATCGCTAATAATCGGAATCGTTTTTACCCTCGAATGTTGCCGTGCCGAGTCATCGGGATCCATTCGTTCAAGTAAATCTTCAAAGCTTCGAAAGCCAGCCGCCAACAAAACGTGCTGATCGCTGATCAAATACAAGGTTCCGACTGGGGTCTTGGTCGAGGCGAGCTGAATCACGTTCTGAATACTATGTGAGATTTGCGCTATCCGAAAGATGCAATATCTGTGCGATAAGAGATATGGCCGCGATTAGCGATCGCGCAGCATTTCGGCCACGAGAAAGGCGAGCTCAAGCGATTGGGAATGATTCAAGCGTGGGTCGCAGGCGGTCTCATAACGAGTAGCAAGGTCCTCGTGCGAAATCTGCTCTCCGCCGCCGACGCACTCCGTTACGTCGTCACCGGTCAATTCGATGTGAATTCCGCCTGGATGAGTTCCGGCCGCCTTATGCACTTCGAAGAACCCACGTACTTCATCGGTCACGTCATCAAATTTACGAGTCTTGTATCCGCTCGGCGCTTCATAGGTATTTCCGTGCATCGGATCGCATACCCACAATACCTTTGCACCAGATTCAGTAACCGCTTTTACGAGTGGCGGTAATTTCTCACGAATCAGGCCAGCGCCCATTCGAGTAATTAAAGTGAGGCGACCTGGCTCATTGTTTGGATTGAGCTTGGCGATCATCGCGAGCGCATCTTCAGGAGTTGTCTTTGGGCCGAGCTTGATTCCGATCGGGTTTTGAATTTTTGCAGCAAAATCCATGTGTGCGCCGTCGAGTTGGCGGGTCCGCTCACCTATCCACACGAAATGCGCAGAGACGTCGTATGGCAGGTTGGTGCGCGAATCGATGCGAGTAAGCGCCTTCTCGTACTCGAGAATGAGCGCCTCGTGACTGGAGTAAAAATCTACGGTCTTGAATGCTTCAGGATCGACGCCAGCCGAAGCCATGAAATCGAGCGCGCGTCCTAATTCGGTAGCCATCTGCTCATAACGAGCGCCAAATCGAGGATCGCTAACGAATCCCTTGTTCCATTCGTGAACCTGGCGAAGATCGGCAAATCCACCTTGAGTGAAGGCGCGAACAAGATTGAGGGTCGCAGATGATGTGTTGTAGACCTGAACCAACCGTTGTGGATCCGGCCGACGCGCTTCCTCGGTGAATTCGATGTCATTGACCGCATCACCACGATACGCAGGCAGGGTTATATCGCCACGGGTCTCATCGTTGTTGCTGCGCGGCTTGGCAAACTGTCCAGCCATGCGGCCGACCTTGATCACTGGCAAGCTGGCAAAGTACTGAAGCACAGCGGCCATCTGGAGAATCGTCTTGATGCGATTGCGAATCGAATCAGCGGTTGCGGCCGCAAAGGTTTCGGCGCAATCTCCGCCCTGCAACCAGAATGCTTTTCCTTCTGCTGCTTCAGCGATGCGTGCCTTCAAATTATCGCATTCGCCAGCAAAGACCAATGGTGGCAGCTTCTTTAAGGTATCAACAGCGGCGCGAACTTCTGCGCCATCTGGACCGCCCGGCCATTGTGGCTGCTGTGCAGCCACTAGGCCCGGAGTGAAGAGCGATTCTAAATTAGCCAAAGAAAACTTCCGCTTCGGCATACAGCTCTGGACGAACAAGCTTGAGTTCAGTGGTGGCAGAAGCTAGTGGAACGCGCGCAATTGTTGTTCCGTGCAACGCGACCATCTTGCCGAAATCACCTTCGTGAATCGCGGTAATCGCGTTCACACCAAACCGAGTGGAGAGCACGCGATCGAACGCCGTTGGCGATCCGCCGCGCTGGATATGACCGAGCACCACGGTGCGGGTCTCCTTGCCAGTCTTCGCTTCGATTTGTTGCGACAACCACTCGCCGATGCCGGAAAGCTTGACGTGACCAAATGAATCCAAGGTCTGGTCCTTGACCATCATGTCGCCATCTTGCGGAATAGCACCTTCAGCAATCACGATGATGGGCGCAAAGCCATCTGCGAAACGACTCTCGACCCACTTCGCTACCTTGTCGACAGAGAACTTAACTTCTGGAATCAAAATTGCGGTCGCACCGCCAGCGATACCCGCGTGGAGCGCAATCCAGCCAGCGTGACGTCCCATGACCTCAACAACGAGTGCGCGGTGGTGGGACTCAGCTGTGGTGTGCAAACGATCGATCGCCTCCATAGCGATATTCACCGATGTATCGAATCCAAAGGTGTAATCGGTGTTGTTCAGATCGTTATCGATTGTCTTGGGAACGCCAACAACCTTTACGCCCAACGAATCGAGCTTTGTTGCAACGCCCAATGTGTCTTCGCCGCCGATTGCAACAAGCGCGTCGACGCCCATCTTCGCCAAATTCTCCTTAATGCGCTCGACGCCGTTCTCAATTTTGAATGGATTTGTGCGTGACGAGCCAAGAATTGTTCCGCCCTTGGGCAAGATGCCTCGGGTGGTCTCCAAATTTAACGGCATGGTCAGGCCTTCGAGCGGGCCCTTCCATCCATCACGAAAGCCGACGAACTCGTAGCCATATTCCTTAACACCCTTGCGGACAACGCCGCGAATAACTCCATTGAGGCCGGGGCAATCTCCGCCACCAGTAAGGACACCAATACGCATTACAAACTCCAGATCGGATGAGAAAAAGTTAGCCGTCGACAGTGACCCCACAAGTCTACCCTCAGTAGGCTCTGCCTCATGCCGAATAGTTCTGAGCAGGTGCTGGTCGCAGGGGTGGATTCATCAACCCAATCCGTGAAAGTCGTCATCCGCGACGCTCGGTCAGGAGAGCTCATTCGCGAAGGCAGAGCGAGCCATCCGGATGGAACAGAAGTGGATCCAGCGCATTGGTGGTCTGCGCTCAACGAGGCAATCGCACAAGCGGGCGGACTGTCCGACGTGCAGGCAATTTCTATCGGCGGACAACAACACGGCATGGTCGCGCTCGATGAGCACGGAGAAGTAATTCGCCCTGCGCTTCTGTGGAACGACACTCGATCCGCAGAGAGCGCGGTCACTCTCAATACTGAATGCGGTGGCTCATCCGCCATTGCGAAAGCTGTTGGATCATCGCTCGTCGCATCATTCACCGCAAGTAAGGTTCGATGGTTGGCCGATAACGAACCACAGAACGCCAATCGCGTAGCTGCAATAGCGCTTCCGCACGATTGGTTGTCGTGGAAGCTTTCTGGCTCCACCGACTTAAAAGATCTCTTCACCGATCGATCTGATGCGTCCGGCACCGGATACTTTGATTCGGTCACATCCGAATATCGTCATGACATCTTTGCGAAAGCGCTGAAATCGGATCGCGAAGTCGTTCTGCCGCGAATCGTTGGGCCCAATCAGTTTGGTGCAACCACTACTGATGGTTTAAAAATTGGCGCGGGCGCTGGCGACAACGCGGCTGCGGCACTCGGCGTCGGAGCTCAACCGGGCGATGTTGTCGTGTCATTAGGAACCAGCGGAACCGCATTCGCAGTTTCCGAGACTCCCACCCATGAAGGCACCGGCACTGTTGCAGGTTTTGCTGATGCAACCGGCCGATTTTTACCGCTGGTCTGCACCCTCAACGCGGCTCGCATCATGGATGCCGCGACCAAAATTTTGGGCGTCGACTTTGACCAACTCGCAACCTTGGCGCTTTCGGCCGAACCTGGCGCGCACGGTTTAATTCTGCTTCCATATTTTGAAGGCGAGCGCACGCCAAATCGTCCACACGCCACCGGCGTCTTCGCGGGCATGAACCTCTCGAATTCAACGCAAGAAAATATCGCGCGAGCGATGATTGAAGGAATGCTCTGCGGATTAGCCGACGCGGTTGATGCGCTTATTCAATTGGGCGTCGATGTTAAACGAGTTCTACTCGTTGGCGGAGCGGCAAAAAATCCAGCCGTGGCACCCATTGCATCCGCGCTCTTTGGCCGGGAAGTTTTACTACCGCCACCTGGTGAATACGTTGCGGATGGCGCGGCGAAGCAAGCGGCGTGGGCGCTCTTAGGTGGCGAGACTCCCCCGACATGGAATTTTGGCGACGTGGAAAAGTTTTCTTCGGCTCCCACCCCGGAAGTGCTTCGCCAATATCGAGAACTTCGAGATCGCACCGAGGGCTGGTAAATCATGACTCTCAAACCTGAGATGCAGGCATACGTCGACGCGATGGCTGCGTCGGGATTGCCGGCGCAATGGGAAGCTCCGGTTTCGGTGTTGCGAGCCAACACCGAAGGTCGTCCCGCTCTCTCCGGAACGCCAGAAAATATTTTCAACGTCGAGCATCGATTCATCCCTGGCCCTACGGCTGATCTCCCGGTTCGAATTTATCGGCCTCATAATAAAAGTGCGTTACCGGCTCTGGTCTTTTTCCATGGCGGTGGGTGGGTGCTCAGTAATCTCGGTGTTTACGAACAAGCCCTTCGCTCGTTAGCCAATCGAGGTCAGTTCATTGTGATTGCGGTGAACTACCAAAAGGCGCCAGAGCATCCATTCCCCATCCCGTTTGACGATTGTTATGCGACCGTGGAATGGGTCGTAAAGAACGCCGAGAAATTGGGAATCGAACCGAGCATGATCGGAGTAGCCGGCGATAGTGCTGGTGGAAATCTTGCCGCGGGCGTCGCGATAAAGGCGCGTGATTGCAACCTCGATCTCGCTTTCCAGACGCTGATATATCCGTGCATCGAACCCGCGATGAAAGGTGAATCCGCCAAAGTTAATGGCACCGGGTTTGGTCTTACCACGCGTGGAATGAAATGGTTTTGGGAGCAATATCTCCAACGCGCGCATGACGCGAAAAATCCGTATGCGGTTCCATCGGCGGCGAAAACACTGACCGGGGTGGCGCCAGCGATTGTCATCACTGCCGAGTTCGACCCATTGCTTGACGATGGATACGGATACGCCGACATGCTGAAGGGCGATGGCGTAACCACGGTTTATCGCGAGTACGAAGGCCAGATCCACGGATTCTTTAGCCTGGCGGCCGTTACCGACGATGCGATTGCCCTACAAAACTTTCTCGCAGACGAAATCAACGCGCTCCTCGATCGATAAGGGCGGGTAAGGTTCACCAAATGTCGCGCCGTAATTGGTTTCTCTTCTTCCTCGTTGGCCTGTTGTGGGGCGTGCCCTATCTTTTAATGAAGGTTGCAGTACGCGAGTTGGCGCCCGTTGTTATTGTCTTCGGCCGAGTTTTCATCGGCTCGCTAGTTCTGATTCCGATCGCGATAAAGCAAAAGACGCTCTCGCTTGCCTTCAAAAACTTTAAATTTGTAGCCGCGTACGCGGTCGGCGAAATGGTTCTGCCCTGGATTTTGATTAGCTCGGCCGAGAAAAAGATGAGCTCTGGGCTTGCTGGATTGCTGGTTTCCACCGTCCCCATTTGGTCGGTCATCATTGCCTCGCTCCGAGGCGACAAGACCGTCTGGCATCGCAAGCGCCTCTTTGGGCTCGTCCTTGGATTCGTTGGACTCGTCCTCGTCGTGGGAATTGAAAGCTTCTCCGGAAACCAAAGTTTCTCCGCAATCTTGATGATTTTGATTGCCTCTGTCGGTTACGCCGGTGCGACCAACTTGGTCAACGCCAAAATTCCACACGTGGACGGGATTGCCATTAACGGCATCGCAATGACCATCACGGCGATTTTTTATCTCCCGTTCGTATTTCTCAATCTTCCCAAGCACCTACCTTCTGGCGAGGTGTCGCTCTCGTTGCTCGCGCTCGGTATTTTCCCTACGGCGCTGGCATTCATTTATTTCTTCCAGCTTATGTATTCCATTGGTCCGGCTCGTGGATCGCTTGTCACTTACCTGAACACGGCATTTGCGGTTATCCTGGGCGTCATCTTGTTGCGCGAGCCACTGACGATTGGAATCATGGTCGGACTCCCGATGGTGCTGATTGGTTCGTACTATGCGAGCCGAAAAACCACGACCGCGTAAGGACTATTACTTTTCTGAGAAGCCCAATCGTGCAAGGAGCTTGGGATCGCGTTGCCATTCCTTTGACACCTTAACGTGCAGACCTAGATAAATCTTCGCGTCCAAGAAGGTTTCAATATTCAATCTCGCTTGAGTTCCGATGGCTTTCAAACGAGATCCTTGTGGTCCGATAATGATTGCCTTTTGACTATCCCGCTCGACGTGTAAGGTCGCGTGAATGTCGTAAAAATTCTTTCCCTCGCGTTGTGACATCTCGTCAATCGAAATAACCACAGAATGCGGGAGCTCTTCGTACAGGTTCTCAATCGCTACTTCCCGAATTAATTCGGTGATCGTCATCTCGGCCGCCTGGTCAGTGGTGATGTCCTCGGGATAGAGGCTGGGCGACTCGGGCAAGGACTTTGCTAATAATTCAAGCAAGAGATCGGTCTGCTCTTCTCGCTTTGCACTAATCGGGACGATTTCCTTCGGTGTAATTCCCAATTTGTTCGCAAAGTCCGCGACGTTCTGCAAATGAGCAATGAGCTCTTCCGGCTTTACGCGGTCGATTTTTGTAACCGCGAAATAGATGTTTCGCTGATTCGCGATTGAGCGCGCGATGAATTCATCGCCGGCGCCAATGGCTTCATCTGCCGGAAGGCACAGTACGGCGGCATCTACAGACTCTAAGTTTTCGGTGACCATTTCGTTGAGCCGCGCGCCAAGTAATGTCTTTGGCTTATGCACTCCGGGCGTATCCACAACAATCATTTGGTAATCCGGGCGGGAGATAATTCCTCGAATCGGATTGCGAGTGGTGTTCGGATGGTGAGAGGTGATGGCAATCTTCTGACCCACAAGCGCGTTGATCAATGTGGACTTACCAACGTTCGGGCGTCCGATAATCGCGACAAAGCCAGCTGCATGCGGCTTTGTCGGAGAAGTCATACCCGTATTCTCTCACTCGATGGCCATCGGCATTACCAGCTCTAATATGTCCGGCACGGACGTCACAAGCTCTGCGCAGCGCTCGCCAATCAATCGATGGCAACCTTCGCTCGTCGGTGAGTTGATCGGCCCAGGTACTGCCATCACTGGACGAAAGATTTCCGCCGCGTCACGCGCTGTTCGCAACGACCCGCTTCGAAATGCTGCTTCCACGACGATTGTGCCTTTTGATAGCGCCGCAATTATTCGATTGCGCGTGAGAAAGCGGACCGGAATGGCCGGGACTTGTGGCATCACCTCGCTGATCAATAACCCATCGTGAGTAATTTCCTCAAATAGTCGTTCGTGGCCCGACGGATAATTCTTCGAAATTCCACCAGCGAGCACCGCGCACGTTACCCCCTCCGCCAGCAACGCTCCTCGATGAGCAGCGGCATCGATTCCGTACGCTCCCCCGCTAATCACTGCCCAATCCCGATCGACAAATCCCGCGGCAAAGTCAGATGCAATAGTTGCCCCGTAGTTGGTGGGGTTTCGCGTGCCCACTATCGAGATTGATTGGTTTAGGCACTCAAGATTCTCTCGGTTACCCGTGATGATGAGTCCGATTGGAATTGAAGCCAAGTCGTTGAGTTGCTCGGGCCAGTCGCTGCACTCCGGCGTCAGGAATTCACCACGCGCCCGTAAAATCTCCTCGAGTACATCCGCGCCGGCAAGAGATTCAAGTCGCTCGGATATCCGTACGGCCGAATGTTTTGAGTCAGCGTATCTCCCAGTGCGGATTCGATCTCGCAAGCTGATTGGCCCATGCACATCCATCTCGTCTGACCAAAATTTGGAGCCGCCCTCAATCGCGGCGAAGAGTTCGAGCCGAGCCGCACGCTCCGGAGCAAGCGTCATAGATAGTTCTCGAGTCCCGAGCGGAGCGCATAGGCGTGCGAAACATCTTCAAGCGTGGGTTGGTCGTGTGAATGTAAATCTGCGATGCTCCATGCCACCCGTAGCACGCGATGAAATCCACGCGCATTTAATCGTTCGGCATCGACTTCAGAATGCAGCATCTGCATTGCGGCGCGTTCCGCGGCATACTTCTTATGTAACGCGCTGCCAGGAATTTGTGCATTTCTTACCCACGATTCTTCCTGAAATCTCGTCCGCGCACGATCGCCAGCACGAATGACGCGATTTCGTATCGTGGCGCTTGATTCGCGTTCGGATTGATCGGCTAGCTCTGTCCGCGATGGCGGCAAGACGGGAATTCGGATATCGATTCGATCCAGCAATGGACCAGAGAGGCGCTGGAAATATCTTGCCCTTGATATTGCTGAACACGTACACGCGCGGCCGCGGCCAAAGAATTTTCCACACGGACAGGGATTCGCCGCTAGCACGAGCATGAATCGTGCCGGGTAGGTAACGCTTCCGATAGCGCGCGAAATCGTGATACTTCCGGATTCGAGTGGTTGACGTAATGACTCCAACACGACCCGACTACATTCTGGCGCTTCGTCGATAAACAACACCCCAAAGTGCGCCAACGAACAAACCCCGGGTCGAATCTGCTTATTGCCTCCGCCGACCATTGATACCGCCGTGGCGCTATGGTGCGGTGATAAAAATGGTGGCTCATTTCGCTGAAATTTCTCCGGCTCATAATGACCAGCGATCGAATGCACGGATAACACTTCAAGAAGGTCGTCGTCGCTCAACGGCGGGAGGATCGTTGGAATTCGTTCTGCCATCATGGATTTGCCAGTGCCCGGTGGGCCCACCATCAAAACGTGATGACCGCCAATCGCCGCTATCTCGAGTGCATTTTTTGCGGCGGATTGACCCGCAACATCCGAGTAATTCAACGTGGATACCGATTCGCGGCTTAACTGCGCGAGCTCTTCCGTTTGAACTCCTGTGGCGCATCCACTCGAGTAATACTCAAGTATCTCCCTCAACGTTTGGACTCCGATGATGGAAATTCCTGCAACGCGTTGAGCCTCCCAAAGATTGCCTGTCGGAACAATCGCAACAACAAATCCTGCTTTCTTGGCCGCTAAAACAAGTGGGAGAATTCCAGGTACCGAGCGAACCTCCCCGCTCAGCCCGAGTTCACCCAAAATTACCGAGCCCGCCGTGCTTTCTTCGCTGACCACACCTTGTGCAACCAGTAGCGCAACAGCAATCGGCGCATCAAAGGCGGAGCCACTTTTTGGAAGCCACGCTGGCGAGAGCGAGACTGTAACTTTTCGATTCGGCCACGTTCCGCCAGAATTCATAATGGCTGAGCGAACGCGCTCTTTGGATTCACCTAACGCCGCATCAGGAAGTCCGAGCAAGGTATATCCCGGTAAACCATCGGCGATGTCGACTTCGATTTCAATGGGCAAGCCCTCGAGTCCCAATAGAGTGAATGTGGATATCCGGGATACCGTCATTGGATTGACCCAATTCGATAATCAATTTCGTGAAGATTAAGGCCATCTCCGACGATCGCCGAAAAATCTAATCGGAATGATCTTTTGGCGATCGGAGATTCTCGCATCCACGCCCGTGCTAATAGCTCCAGTCGAGTTGCTTTACGATGATTAATTGCTTCGAGCGGATGCCCGAACCGATGTGAACTTCTAGTTTTAACCTCGACAAATGCAACGATGCCGGTTGGAGCAAGTGCAACGATGTCTATCTCGCCAAGTTTTCGACGCCAGTTGCGATCTAAGAGGAGATAATCTTTGGCAAGCAAATACTCAATCGTTTTCTCCTCGCCCCAAGCTCCAAGAACATTATTCCTTTGCGTCATGAAAGAACGCTACGTCTCCAATATTCATGTCATTTAAAGCGCAAGAAATTCTGTGGACAGAAAAGAATGTGGACTAAAGCAACTCCGCGACGTTCGCAAACGACTTTCGGTGATGCACAGTCACTCCGTGCTTGCGCAGAGCATCCATATGTAGCGCGGATGAATATCCTTTATGGCCTTCGAACCCGTACTCAGGAAATTCTGCGCCGATTTTGATCATGATTCGGTCGCGATACACCTTTGCCAAAATAGATGCCGCACTGATGGTCGTGGCTACTTGATCGCCCTTCCAGACCGCGAGGTTGGGCGTAGCGAGTCCAGGGATGGCATAGCCATCGGTGAGAACGTATTCCGGAGCTGGGTCTAAATCCGCGACCGCTCGACGCATACCCTCAATATTCGATTTATGAAGTCCGAATGAATCAATCTCTTCTACCGATATCTCGATGATCGAATGCGCCTCCGCGCAATCAAGTATGACGCCGAAGAGTTCTTCTCGTAATTTTTCGGTGAGCTTTTTTGAGTCTTGCACTCTCGCCAGCGCCGGATCAAACGGATCTTTCAAAATAACCGCTGCAACCACAAGTGGTCCGGCACATGGGCCTCGCCCTGCTTCATCAACGCCCGCGATTTTGGTTAGACCGGAATCGCGAAGCGTCTTCTCAATGCTTGACTGCAACCTTCGATAAATCGTGGCCGACGCTGAGGAAACCGATGTGATTAAACGGCCAGACGATGAATTCCGCACGCCCTACGACATCGCTCAACGGAACCATGCCCTTGTGAATGTCATCGGTATGAAAACGAGAGTCAGCACTTGCACCACGATGATCGCCCATTACCCAAATAAAACCATGTGGGATGGTGACGCTGAAGGCCGAATCGCTTGGCTTATTGCCAGCAAAAATATAAGGCTCACTGATGGATGTGCCATTGACTTGAAGTCGTCCCTTGACGTCGCAACACACAACGTGATCGCCACCGACTCCAATAACGCGCTTAATCAAATATTGCTTGGCTGGATCCGGGAGAACTCCGACATCAACCAATCCGGTTTTGATCCACTCCCCCGGTCCGCTCGATGTTGTAGCTGGTGCAGCGCCCAACCAATTGGCAGGATCGCGAAATACGACGACTTCACCGCGTTTGATGTCGCTAAAGAAATTGGCGAATTTATTCACAGCGATGCGATCGCCAATTTGCAGGGTGTTTTGCATCGAACCAGATGGAATAAAGAAGAAGTGAATGAAGAAGGTTTTAACAACTACTGAAACTACGAGCGCCGCGACAACAATGATCGGAACTTCTCGAAGTAGCGACCCCTTCTTAGGCAGGCGCATGAAGAAGAAGCGAACTTATTCTTGAGTGGCTTCTGGAGCAGCCTCAGCGACAGCCGTCTCTTCAACAACTGCTTCGACCACTGTCTCAACAACAGGTGTCTCAACAACAGGTGTCTCGACTACTTCTTCAACAACTGCTTCAACGACTGGCGCAGCCTTAGGCGCAGCAACCGGGGTCTCTTCAACGATGAACTCGTTGTTCGCGCCACGGCGTTCCTTAATCTTCGATGCCTTACCGCGAAGCTCGCGGAGGTAGTACAACTTCGCGCGGCGAACATCGCCACGACGGACCATCTCGAACTTCTCGATGACCGGTGTGTGTACTGGGAATGTGCGCTCTACGCCGATTCCGTAAGAAAGCTTGCGAATAGTGAATGTCTCGCGGACGCCAGAACCTTGGCGGCGGATGACGATGCCCTGGAAGACTTGGATACGGCTCTTGTTACCTTCGATAACGCGAACGTGAATCTTGATTTCATCTCCGGAGCGGAAGTTGATGACATCGGTACGGAGTGAAGCAGCATCGACTGCGTCTAACACGTTCATGAGGTTTCCTAACATCTAGTGAGGCTTGCGTTGGCTCTGACCTACTGGCGCGAGCGCCTGGGTGAACCGCGGTTCGAATAGAGGGCTATCTTGCCACAGCGAGTGGCAGGGGGCGAAATTGGCCCGACAGGCCCTTGTGGATCCCGATAGAACTAGCCCACCTGCTTTTTCAGGCTCGGATATAGGGTCGGCCCGGCGGCCACAACCGTCTCCCCCGCGTGGATATCGCCCGTAACGACCGCTCCCGCCTCGGCGGCAATCAAGCCGCCGGCCGCCAAATCCCATTCCTTTAATCCAAATTCGAAGTAGCCATCCAACGCGCCCATCGCCACATAACAAAGGTCCACCGCCGCCGCTCCGGCTCGACGAATATCTCGGCACTGCGGAATTATTTTCTCCACAACACTTGCTTGGAATTTTCGACGATCTCGATCGTAAGCGAAGCCGGTTCCTAACAAAGCCATCTCTAGCTCGACCGGTTCGTTGCACCGAATCGCTGCACCATTGAAGAACGCCCCGCCGCCACGAGTCGCGGTCCACAAGGAATTTGTCGTGGGCGAATAGACAACGCCAACGCATACGCCGGATTCATCCTTAGCGGCGATGCTTACATTCCATCCAGGTAATCCATAAAAATAATTAACCGTGCCATCAAGTGGATCAATCACCCACGTAATTCCGGAGGTCGAATCGCGGGCCGCGCCCTCTTCACCGATGATGCCGTCGGTGGGGCGAGCGGCAAGAAGTGACTCCACGATTAGTTTTTCGCTAGCGATATCCATCTGGGTAGCGAAGTCCACCGCCGATGTTTTTTCGGAGAGCGCAAAGGTCGCTGGTCGATTGGCCAATAACTCGCCCGCCGCCAGCGCGACCGATTCGGCTAGCTCCAAGAGGGCGGAAAAATCCGCTGCGCGCGCGTTCATCCCTCTACTCTAATCTCAATTCTGGAGGCGGTAGCTGAAAAAATGTACCCGCTGTGGCACTCTTGCCCCATGAGCAGCGACCACGAGGACGAGGTAATTGACCTCCGCCTAGTAGGACGTTCCGAGGACGGAAATCACCTCGAGTTCTCCGATATTCACAACCGTCACTACCAAGCTCGCCTCAGCGACACTTTGCGCGCTGCGGTGAATCAACCTCGGTTAGCGGCGATAAAAATGGAAAGCGACGAACCCACCACCTCCGTGAAGGACGTTCAGTCTCGCCTGCGCGCAGGTGAAAGCATGGATGCAATTTCTCGGACGACCGATTGGTCCTTGGAGAAAATCGAAAAATTTGCCGGTCCCATCTTGCAGGAACGCGCCTTCGTCATTGCGCAAGCTCTTAAGTCACCGATCCGTCGAGATGCTTCATCGCCCACATTGCAAGAGGCCATGATTTCGCAACTCGCAACGCACGGCGTTGACGTCGACGAGGTCGAATGGAACACCCATCGTCGTCGCGACGGGTTATGGGATATCGCGCTGTACTACCCCAACCGTGATGGTCAAGCCGATGCGCACTGGTCATTTAATTCAAGCACTGGAACTCTGACCGCCGAGGATGATTCGGCAAAGTGGATTGCAGGCGAAGCGAAAGAGTCTCGCCCACGCACTCCATCGCAAGGTCTGGTTTATCCAACCCAGAACACCGGCCCTGCTCCGCGACTTGTTTCGGTGAAAGAAGAGACCGTCTCAATTGAAGTCTCCGAAACCTTTGAATTTGAAGACGAGAATCAAGATGCAGGATTTGAAAGCGATGCGGTTGAAGCTGATGCCGAAGCCGATGGCGTCGTTAAGCGCGTCAAGCTTCCTTCATGGGACGACATCATGTTCGGAAGCAAAAAGGACCGCAACGACGATTAATTTCGTCGCGAAGTTGCAGAGCTAAACGGTTATCTAAACGGTTGCGGTAAGTAGCGGCACCGACGTCTCAATCTCCGTCAGCCCGCCATGATGACCCACCATGCCAGTTTCTTGCTTCACTCGCTCTGGGTCCACAAGTATCAAGTCATCGTTGGGAATGACCACCATGTCACCCATCCGATCTTCACTGTCGGCTGAAACATCGGATCCAAACAACTCTGCGGACATTGCCTCTGGCTTTGTGAAAACTCTCGCTCGATTCTGAAGTGTCTCGCGCCAGATTGCCGCCGTGTCGGCCGCGGAGCCATCCTGCACATAAATATGTCGCGCTCGAGGCTCGCCTCCGACCAGCGTGACGTTCTGCATCAACGAGTTATCTACGCCGAGTACCACGTGATTCGCTGAGTTGACCATGCCGTGGTCCGATGTCATCCAGATCCGAGTCCCACTGGGAAGCGCTTCGCGCAACGAGGTAAGCAGTTCCGCTACGACCTTCAGCGCCTCCAGCCACTTGTCCGAACCCACGCCCGCATCATGACCAGCGGCATCAAGATTGTTTATGTATACATAAGCAAACGAGCGAGGTTGAGAAAGTGCGCGCACGGTTTCGGCGACCATATCCGGAAGATGATTCGCGCCGAGATACGTCGCACCGCGCAACGCGGCTTGAGTAAAACCCGATCCTTCATATCGTTTTGCTGCCACGTGATGAACATGAATTCCATCGGCGACCGCGCGTTCGAACAATGTGGGGGTGGATTGCCACACAACAGGGTCAACGCGTTCATCCCATTTCAACGAATTCAATAATCGACCGGGTTCGCCCGAGCGCGGAACCCGAACCGTGTAACCAAGCATTCCGTGGACGCCTGGAAGAACACCAGTGCCAAAAGATGAAAGGTTCGTCGCTGTTGTCGATGGGAAGTGCGAAGTTAATGGTGCAAGCGAATTCATCTGGGTAAAGATGGGAAACTCGCTCCCAAAATTCGCCATCGCCGATTGGCCGAATCCATCAATGAGTACGAAGCACTCGCGCTGGCCGGCGCTCGAGTCGAGGTTAAGCGGATTTGATGCGGTCGATAGTCCTAACGAAGCGAAGATGGAGTTCGAGAGCCCGGCTAGATTGCTCGTCGAATTCATATGAGTATCTTGCCGTATGGGGTGAGGTAATCTCGGTGCGTGATTAAGTATTCAACAGAAGTCATCGCCGCTCGATCAGCTGGCCAACCCATCGTCGCGCTCGAATCTACGATCATCAGTCATGGATTACCTCGCCCGACAAACCTTGAAGTCGCGCGCGATGTCGAATCCATCGTTCGCGCCGCAGGCGCGGTCCCAGCGACGATTGCGTTGATTGATGGCGTGATCCACGTCGGTCTAGAAGAGGATCAGCTCGTCCGAATTGCGACCGACGATTCCGTTATTAAGGCATCTACCCGCGACCTTGCGATTGTCGAGCTGACCAAGCAATCCGCCGCAACGACCGTCGCGGCTACTGCGCATATCGCCAAGTTGGCGGCGATTGATGTTTTTGCAACCGGCGGTTTAGGCGGCGTGCATCGTGGTCATTCCTACGACGAATCGGCTGACCTCACCGCATTGTCACAACTCGAAATCATTATTGTCTGCGCCGGCGTGAAATCTATTCTTGATGTCGCCGGAACGTTGGAGCGACTTGAGACCTATTCCGTCCCCGTACTGGGTTACAAGACCAACAAGTTCCCTGGTTTTTATCTCACTGATTCTGGTTTCGAGATTGAACATCGCGTGGATTCGGCGCAAGAGATCGCGTCGATCTGGAAGAACCGAGACGCGCTAAAGACCAATGACCGTGCGATTGTCGTAACCAATCCGGTTCTGAATCAAATGAACCCAACGCTCCACGACGAGATTCTCAATTCCGGCCTCGCGGCGGCATCGGCAAACCACATAGTTGGCAAAGCAGTGACGCCGTTCCTGCTCGAGCACTTTCACACCGCCAGCAAAGGTGAGTCGCTACGAGTCAATATCGACATTATCAAATCAAACTCACAACTGGCTGCTGAAATTGCAGTCGCTCTTAAGAAGTAGTCAGAAACAAATCGCTTCCGATGACTAAAGTCCTCTGTATCGGCGACATCATGTTGGATGTCACTGCGGTCACGGGGCGAGAGTTGGAACAAGGCGTAGAAACACGTGCGCATATCTCCACCCAAGGCGGAGGTGCAGCGGCAAACGTGGCTTCATGGTTGGCCATGAACGGGACGCATACATTCTTGGTCACTCGAGTCGGAGATGACGCCGCGGGCCGAACCCTTTTGGACGAGCTCGATCGATTCGGTGTAGAGCACTCGACCACCGTTATTGAAGGCCTCAGCACCGGCGTTGTCATTGTGATTGTTGATGCCATGGGAGAACGCACGATGTTTCCCGATTCTGGCGCGAATGCTGGTCTTGGGTTGGCGGACCTGCCTGACCTTTCAGATTTTGCAGTCTTGTATTTATCTGGCTATCCGCTCATCAATCAAATATCACGCCCTGGCGTATTGCAGATTATCGATAAGGCGAAGAGCGTTGGGCTTCCGATCGTCTTCGATCCCGCCACTGTAGGAGTCCTTCGCGAAGTAGGTATTCCCACGGTTCGCGAATGGCTAAAAAATATGGATGTCCTCATTTTGAATGAGGAAGAGGCCCACTTCTTAACAGGGTTGGGCAATCCCATTGATGCGGCCGCTGCGCTTTTGGAATTGGTCCCCACTGTGGTGATCAAGCGCGGCGGTGCTGGCGCGCTCGCACAATCGCGAAATTATCCTCTGCTTCAAGTGCCGGCGGTGCCCACCACAGTTGTTAATACGACCGGCGCTGGCGATGCATTCGCGGCTGGATTCATCCAGGTGTGGGTGCAATCGAAGGATTCATCAAATCTTGAAGCCGCGATAAGCCGAGGAGCCGAACTTGGTGGGCGATGTGTTGCACATATCGGCGCCCGTCCGCTTGTCGCTCCCCGATAAAGTGAGGTTTATTGGGCAAGATAGCGCCCATGGCAAAAACACCTAAAGCCGTTCTCCCGAAACCTGGCGAGAACCCCGGTCGCATCGTCGACATTGATGTCTCGCAGGAGATGTCTGAATCATTCTTGGAGTACGCGTACTCGGTTATTTATTCGCGCGCACTGCCCGACGCTCGCGATGGTTTGAAGCCCGTACAACGCCGCATTCTTCATCAAATGTCGGATATGGGATTGCGCCCTGATCGTGGTCACGTGAAGTGCGCTCGTGTTGTCGGTGAAGTGATGGGTAAGTTACACCCACACGGCGATGGCGCGATCTACGATGCGATGGTCCGTATGGCACAGCCGTTCTCCATGCGCCTGCCTCTTATTGATGGCCACGGAAACTTTGGCTCGCTCGATGCTGGTCCAGCCGCGATGCGTTACACCGAATCACGTCTCGCAACGCCGGCGATGGCGATGGTGGATGAGTCCGATGAAAACACGGTGGACTTTGGCGGAAACTATGACGGCCAGCTTCTGGAGCCGCTTGTCCTCCCTGCTGCATTCCCTAATCTTTTGGTCAATGGCGCTACCGGCATCGCGGTGGGCATGGCAACCAACATGGCGCCACACAACCTTGGCGAAGTAATTGCTGCGACTAAATATTTGATTGAAAATCCAAAGGCAACCCTGAAGCAACTGATGAAATTCGTTCCAGGTCCTGACTTCCCTACCGGTGGCGAGTTGGTGGCAACCGAAGGGATTGCCGAGGCCTACGCCTCTGGTCGCGGCTCATTCAAGGTTCGTGCGACAGCTGTCATTGAAAAGGTCACCTCCCGCAAGATGGGCATCGTGATCACCGAGTTTCCATACAACATCGGTCCGGAGAAAGTGGTCGAGAAGATCGCCGACTTGGTCAAGGCCAAGAAAATTCAGGGCATCTCGGACATCATCGATTTATCTGATGGCCAACAAGGCACCAAGGTCGTTGTAGAAATTAAGAATGGTTACGAGCCAGAGGATATTTTGGCAAACCTCTACAAGCTGACCCCGATGGAAGATCAATTCTCCATCAACGCCGTCGCGCTTGTTAACGGTAAGCCACAAACTCTCGGGCTTAAAGAATTGCTTCAAGTCTTTATCGACCACCGCATCGAAGTAGTTCGTCGACGCTCTGAATTCCGTTTGGGCAAGGCGCAGGCCCGGTTGAACTTGGTCGATGGCTTGCTCAAGGCGATCATCGATATCGATAAGGTCATCAAAATCATCCGCGCCAGCGAGGATGCTTCCGCCGCAAAGGACGCGTTGATTAAGGGCTTCAAGCTCAGCGATGAACAGGCCACATATATCTTGGATATGCCGCTTCGCCGTCTGACAAAGATGAGCAAGCTCGAGCTCGAGACCGAACAAGCAGAGCTCAAGAAGACCATTGCCGCGCTGAAGAAGTTGCTCTCCTCCGAGGAGACAATTAAGGCGCAGGTCGCTGAAGAGCTGACTGAGGTAGGCAAAAACTTCGCGACTCCTCGTCGCACTCGCCTCTCCGCCTAACTCCCTTTAAACTCCAGACATGATTGTTGATGTCTGGTCTGACGTGGTCTGTCCATGGTGCTTTATCGGTCGCCGACGGCTACAGAAGGCGTTGCAAGCTGTCGCCGGCTCCGAGAAGGTCGTTGTGCGCCATCGCGCCTTTCAGCTACAACCTGATGCTTCCGGCGTCATGCCCACAAAGGAATTGTTGGCGAAGAAATACAACCTCAACCCAGATCAAGTCGAGTCATCACAAGCGAATGTCTGCTCCATTGCTGATGGCGAAGGACTTTGCTACGACCTAACGAACACGATGTCGGGCAATACCGGCAACGCGCATCGTTTGCTCAAGTGGGCCGAATCTTTGGGCAAGGAAGATCAGCTATTGGAAGCGATGTATTCCGGATATTTCGAGAAGTCACAAGGCGTCTTTAGCGACGACGAGTTGCTCGGCTTCGTTGCCCAGGTTGGACTTGATGTCAGCAAAGCAAAAGAAGTGCTCGCTACTCAAGAATTTGCCGATGATGTGCTTCAGGATCAGCAATTGGCCCAACAACTGGGAGCAAACGGTGTGCCATTCTTTGTCTTCGATATGAAATACGGCATTTCTGGCGCTCAGCCCCAAGAAGTCTTTAATGCGACGCTAGAAAAAGCGCTCGAAGAAAGCGTCACCGCTTAAGCGTCGATACGCTCGCGATCGATTTCAGCGTTAGAGATAAATTCCTTGCGAGGCGCGACTTCGTTGCCCATCAAAAGCTCGAAGACCGCCTCTGCAGCGACCGCATCCTTCATAGTAACGCGGCGAAGCGTGCGCTTCTCAGGATCCATCGTGGTTTCGCGCAGCTGATCGGCATCCATTTCACCCAAGCCTTTGTAACGCTGGATGGGTTCCTTCCAGCGCTTTCCGGCCTTTGTTAATTCTGCGGTGACCTTACGCATCTCGTCATCTGAGTACGTGTAGTGGACTTCCCCACGCTTTCCGCCGATCACATCGATGCGGTGCAACGGAGGAATTGCGGCAAAGACGCGACCGTCTTCGATGAGTGGGCGCATATATCGGTAGAGCAAGGTCAAAAGAAGGCAACGAATATGGGCGCCGTCGACATCAGCATCAGACATCAGAATGACTCGACCATAACGAGCATCATCCAATGTGAACGAGCGTCCCGAACCAGCTCCGATCACCTGAATGATGGAGGCACACTCATTGTTCTCGAGCATCTGCGAGAGCGACGCCTTCTGAACATTCAAAATCTTTCCGCGAATAGGAAGGATTGCTTGGAATTCAGAGTTACGCGCGGCCTTCGTTGTGCCCAACGCGGAATCGCCCTCAACGATGAAGAGCTCGGTGCGCGCGGTGTCATCCGAACGACAATCCGAAAGCTTTGTAGGAAGAGAGGAATTTTCGAGAGCGTTCTTGCGGCGTTGAAGATCCTTGTGCGCGCGAGCAGAGATGCGCGTCCGTGATGCCTGCGCAACTTTCTCCATCACGGCCTTACCGGTCGCCTTTTCGATGCGCTTGGTGGTCGCGAAAAACGCCTTCATCTGCTCGGTGACTACCGCGGTAACAATCTTGGTTGCAGCGGCGGTTCCGAGAACTTCCTTAGTCTGACCTTCGAACTGCGGCTCAGACATACGTACTGTCACAACAGCTGTGAGACCTTCGAGCACGTCATCCTTGATGACATCGGCTTCATTGTTCTTTAAAGTCTTGGTTGCGCGCAGGGCGTCGTTGAAGGCTTTGGTGATTGAGCGTTCGAATCCTTGAACGTGCGTTCCGCCCTTAGGTGTAGAAATAATGTTGACGAATGAGGCCATCGTGGTCTCGTATCCATTGCCCCACTGCATTGCGATGTCGACGCCCATTTCGCGCGCGACTTCGGTCGGCATCATGTGGCCCTTGTCATCCAAGACGGGGACGGTCTCGGTGTATTCACCAGTACCCGACAAGCGAATGACTTCACCGATTGGTTCATCCGGGCGAAGGAAGGTACAGAACTCTGCGATACCGCCCCTGTGGAAGAAGGTCTCAGAGGTCTTCGCCTTCGTGCGGTTGTCGTTGACGACCAGCGTGAGGCCCGGGACCAAATACGAGGTCTGGCGAGCGCGAGCATAAATGTCCTCGATGGAGAGCTCGGCTTCCTTCAAGAAAATCTGGCGATCAGCCCAGTACTTAATGCGAGTGCCAGTTACCTTTGCCGCGACTTTGCCAATAACGCGCAAGCCCGATGACTCAGTAAATGGCGCCTTTGGGCCATCGCCATCAAAGATTCCAGGATTTCCGCGCTGGAACGACATCCAGTAAATCTTGCCGTTGCGATCGACTTCGACATCGAGGCGCGAAGAGAGCGCGTTTACAACAGATGCTCCAACGCCGTGAAGTCCGCCGGAGGCTGCGTACGATCCGCCACCAAATTTTCCACCAGCGTGCAATTTAGTCATTACAACTTCAACGCCAGTCAGGCCTGTCTTGGGTTCCTTATCAACCGGGATACCACGGCCATCGTCGTGCACTTCGACCGATCCATCGGCTTCAAGATTAATTTCAATTTTCTTGCAATGACCAGCGAGCGCTTCATCTACAGAGTTATCGATGATTTCCCAGAGGCAGTGCATGAGGCCACGCGAATCGGTTGTACCGATATACATACCTGGGCGCTTGCGAACGGCGTCGAGACCTTCAAGGACGGCTAAGTCTTTAGCGGAGTAGCCATTCTCGGTTGTTGATTCTTTATCGTCTTTTGCCACGGTGGGACAGGCTATCTTGCCCATCACGAAAAACTAGGTAATTGAGAGCCACTTGCACGAAGAAATTCACAGAAGGGAAATTCTCATCAAATACCGAGATTTTTACCGTTAGATATGACACGCCCGAGCGTAAAAAGTAGGATTTAACCCTGCAGGGAATAAACCATCCATGGTTTGATGTTCCCCTGAGTGACCGAGAGGCAACCGCCTCCACGGAAAGTAAGGCCGAAAGGGAGCGACATGACCGAGCAGTTAGTACTCGAAACCACACCGCTCAATGCTGTCGATCGTTGCGATCGCTGTGGCGCCCAGGCCTACGTTCGGGCAGTTTTGCTTAACGGCGGAGAGCTACTTTTCTGTGGCCACCACGCCAAGGAATACGCCGAGGGCCTCAAGCCTCTTGTCAAGCAGATTCAAGACGAGACCGACCGTCTCGTTGATTCACCAGCTTCTGCTGAATAAAGCCTTTTATCGCTTATGCGAGCCTGACGCTCGCGCCGCAACCAAAACTCGCAACGAACTTGTTGTTATGGCTGAAGGCAGAGCGCTCGGCGCATACGAAACATTCAAGTTGATGTAAGCAATTTGTGCGGGTATCCAGTTGCAGGTGACCGATGATGATGTGGTCGGGATATTTTTACAGCCCGGAATGGCCTTTCCTTGCGCGTAGAAGGTTGCATAACCAACAGCACTAACCGTGGCCGTCAGCGCATCCGTAGTCCGGTAAATCGGGGTTGTTGTATTGAGACTGACGTTCGACAGAACGCCGTTTGCAACGGTCAGGTTGCCAGTTACGGGCGAAGCGGAACTGTCGTTCGATGCTCGCGCCCATACTCGAAAGTTATAAGCAGCACCTTGGGTTAATCCTGTCACGAGGGCTGTTGGGGACCCAGACGGGGCCGTCACACGAAACGTATGGGAGGTGGACCAATCGGAGGCGTCAGTGCTTTTCTTATATTGGACAACATATTCGCTCACTGTTCCCGACGCGGGAGCCGACCATGAAAGTGAGGCCTGGCCCGCGGTTGGCGATGTGACGGTTAAGTTTTGCGGAGTTCCAAATGCAGGATCTGCATCGCGTCCCCACAACTGAAAGGCCATCGCTCCCAATCCGCCATTCGCACCATTCGAAGTATTTTGCCCATTCGCTGGCGTTACGCCATTCCAAGAAGGAATATCACCAGGATTTCCGTCGCTTAATCCCAGTCCGACGGAATCATCGCAACTTGCATAACTCGCTTCGTTATTCCACACGATTCCCCAACGAGCCGATTTGCACGGCGAAATGCTGAAACCGTATTGAGCGTAGCCACTCTGATAACTGAAATAGTTGTTGGAACCGTTCATATAAAGTGAAAGCCGGGGGTTGTATGGAGTAGAGGCTGAAAACGCTCCACCGGTTATTGCGTTTGTCGTCGTCAGCAACGAATACATCGAGGTAGCCGAGTAGTTTTCCTTCCATACCCAGGCACCCCAGTAATTGCTCGCTATGTCTCCGCCATTGGTCGTTGAACCGTACGTGGGATTTGAAAACGCAACCAATTCGCTGGAAATTGGATAACTGTCGTATGCGGAAAACACCGCATCAGTTGTGACGTCATTTGAAAGCGAAGACGTGTTCAATGTGTATGAATTGCTTGTAAACGGAGAGCTCGAATATCCAAAGCTGGAAGTTCCCTTTGTGCCTTTTGCCATGAGTATCCAGCCCGAATTTGTCGAGTTGCCGTGATACATAAGCGCGAAAACTTGAGTTCCGGTGCCAGAAGTCGTTCCGTCGCTACTTATCCATATTGGAGTATCGACCGTGTATCCGTAGAGGTTGTAAACCTCTTGCGCGTTGAGTGCTGGGCATGAGGACGAGAGGCCGATCTGGCATTCGGGTTGTTGAACCTGGGCGGCTATTGCTGGCTGCGATCCGGATATGTAACTAATTAAGTTCAGTAAAACGCCAGCCAGAACGAGTCGAACAACCCGACTCCGGTGCTTGGACATCTTTGTAAATTAAGCGGTGACGCCTTCAGGCGCTTCGAATCCGCACGCCTTATGAGCGCCATCGCACCACGGCTTCTCTTTAGATTGGCCACAGCGACATAAAGAAAAATCGCTCTTTGTTTCAATGACATTGCCATCGGCGTCGATGATATCGACGGTGCCTTTGACTCGAATTGATCCGTTCTCTTTCAAACGGATTTGGACGCGCTCGTTCTCACTCATGCCGATCTCCTATTCGAGATAGTCGCGTAGCTTTTGCGAACGCGATGGGTGGCGAAGCTTGGACATGGTCTTCGATTCAATCTGGCGAATACGCTCACGAGTGACCCCGTAGACCTTGCCGATTTCATCTAACGTCTTGGCCTGTCCATCAGACAAACCAATGCGCATCATGATGACGCCCTTTTCGCGCTCAGAAAGCGTGTCGAGAACCTCATGAAGCTCAGCCTGAAGCGTCGTGAACAAGACATGCTCGCCTGGCTCAATAGCCTCAGAATCTTCAATCAAATCACCGAACTCTGAATCGCCTTCTTCACCAAGTGGAGTGTGAAGCGAAATTGGTTCGCGACCGTACTTCTGAACTTCGACGACCTTCTCAGGTGTCATGTCGAGTTCTTTTGCCAACTCTTCTGGGGTTGGTTCGCGACCGAGATCTTGCAACATCTGGCGCTGAACACGGGCCAACTTGTTGATGACTTCAACCATGTGTACCGGAATACGAATGGTGCGGGCCTGGTCCGCCATCGCGCGAGTAATCGCCTGGCGAATCCACCAGGTGGCGTAGGTCGAGAACTTGTAACCCTTTGTGTAGTCGAACTTCTCAACCGCACGAATCAAGCCGAGGTTGCCCTCTTGAATCAAATCCAAGAACAACATGCCGCGTCCGGTGTAACGCTTCGCGAGCGACACAACCAGACGAAGGTTCGCTTCGAGCAAGTGATTCTTTGCGCGGCGACCAATCAGAACGAGCTGCTCGTACTCGCGCTTGAGCTTCTTATCCATTTTCTTGTCGGTCGCGAGCTTCTCTTCTGCGAACAAGCCAGCTTCAACCTCAAGCGACAACTTCACTTCGAGCTCTGCGTTCAACAACGGCACGCGGCCGATCAACTTTAAATAATCTTTAACTGGGTCGGCCGTCGCACCAGCGGTCATAACCGTCTGAGCAGGGGCGTCATCCTCTTCGGAATCCTTGATCGTGAATGCGTTCTCTTCGTTGGTGGATTCCTCCGCCACGTTTACGACGCGAATCTCATTCTCTTTTTCTTCTTCAGCAATAATCTCTTTAACTTCTTCAACTAGAGTTTCGATATCTTCTAATTCAATATCTTCTAACTCAACTTCTTCGCCATCAATCTTTGCAACAACTTGCTTTCCGCCCTTTGTAGTGGCCGTTGCGGCAGGTGTGGCTGCGATCTGACCGAGCTCGGCTAATCGACGAGCTTCGAGTTCTGCCTTGGTGGGAAATAATTTACGTCCGGCGGACTTCTTCTCTTCTTTTGCTTGCGCTTCAGCAGCGAGCGCCAACTTACGAGCTTCGAGTTCTGCCTTAGTAGGAAATAAACGTGGACCAGATGACGCCTTCTTGGCGGTCTTTTTTGCGGCTACCTTCTTCGCCGGTGCCTTCTTTACGGATGATGCTGCCTTCTTTGCAACAACCTTCTTAGCGGTTGTCTTCTTCGTCGCCTTTTTGGGCGCACTTGTTCCAGGCACAGATCATCCTTTGGCTTGTCTGGCTTCTCTTAGGAGCCAGGGAAACTTGCTTGGTAGTACTGGCTATATTATAAATTGTCCACAGGCCCAATTGCACATCGACGGCCGTGTCCTGAGCGTGAAACTCTCAACCCGAGGTTCTGACTGCTCCCCAGCTTTTAACGCTTTTCATTTCGAGCGAGCCCTACCTCAATCGCATGAGCCACTACTCGGCCCACCTCCTCAACTTCGATGAGGAAGCCATCGTGGCCAAAATCAGATTTGATGATGACGAGGGGTTCTGCGCCAGGAACCAGCTCCACAATCTCTTCTTGGAGTCGGGTCGGAAAGAGGCGGTCGGTATCGATTCCGACCACGATTACGGGAATCGTGATGCCCAAGAGCGCCGCTGCGACTCCCCCGCGCTCACGACCCACATCGTGGGAATTCATCGCCTCAGTCAGCGCAATATATGTATTGGCGTCGAACCGCTTTGCCAGCTTCTCTGCTTGGTAATCCAAATACGACTCAACCGCGTACCGCCCGGTGTCGTCGCCCTGTAATTCGCGACCAAAACGCACATCCATCTCGGTCTCGGTTCGATAGGTCAGGTGCGCGATCCGGCGGGCGATGCCCATGCCGTCGATCGGTCCGCGCTGGGACTCGTAGTAATCCCCGCTTCGATAATGCGGATCGCTCTTAATCGCCTTTATCTGAATCGAGGCCGCGCCAATCTGGTCGCCGGTAGCAACCGCGGATGATCCAATCGTGCAAATCGCATTCACTCGATCTGGATGGTCAATCGCCCATTCCAACGCGCGCATGCCGCCGAGCGAGGGACCAACCGCCAGGATGTAGTGCGAAATTCCTAGCAAGTTAGTGAGCGCTACCTCGGCCTTCACCATGTCGCGAATCGTCACGGTAGGAAATCTGGAACCCCAACGTTTTCCATCGGGCGCAATAGAGGATGGTCCGGTACTTCCCTGACAACCGCCGATGACATTGGGGCAGATCACAAAATATTTATCGGTGTCGATGGGCAATCCTGGACCCACCATGGATGGCCACCATCCGGGAACATCTGACCAACCGGTCATTGCGTGATTTATCAGAATGGCATTCGTGCCATCTGAATTTAACTCGCCCCAGGTTTGATAAGCGATCGTTACATCCGGAAGGACTTCGCCGGATTCCAACTCGACATCGCCAATGCGTGCGAACAGCCGAAGACCGGGGTCATGGCTTTCAAGCCATGCCCCGGTCACAAGTGGATTACTTGGCTGCGGCAAAACCATCTGCGATATCGGCCTTAATGTCGTCGATGTTCTCGATGCCCACCGACAAGCGAATCAAGCCGGGTGTAACGCCCGCGGTCGCTTGCTCTTCGGCGGTCAATTGAGAATGTGTGGTTGAGGCGGGATGGATGACCAACGAGCGCACATCACCAATGTTGGCCACATGCGAGTGTAACTTCAAGGCCTCCACAAACTTCTTTCCTGCTTCGATGCCACCCTTGATTTCAAAGGACAAGACCGAGCCACTGCCCTTGGGCGCGTACTTCTTCGCCAGTGCGTGCCACGGCGATGATGCCAAGCCCGCATAGTTCACCTTCTCGACCTGTGGGTGGGCGGCCAAGAAATCAGCAACCGCCTTTGCGTTTGCGACATGGCGCTCGATTCGAAGCGACAAGGTCTCTAGGCCTTGTGCCAATAACCAGGCGTTGAATGGGCTGACCGCGGCGCCGGTATCGCGCAGCAAAGTCAGACGAATCTTAAAGATGTATGACAAGTTGGCGCCGAATGGCGAACCAACTCCGAGCGCTTGTGCGTAGACCAAGCCGTGATAGCTAGGGTCTGGCTCATTGAAGCCAGGGAACTTTGCTGGGTGCTTCGCGAAATCAAAAGTTCCGGCGTCCACGATCGCGCCGACAACGGCGTTGCCGTGACCCGATAAGAACTTGGTTGCCGAATGCACGACCACGTCGGCACCGAATTCGATCGGACGAATCAAGTACGGTGTCGCAACCGTGTTGTCGACGATAAGTGGCACGTTGTTGTCGTGCGCAACCTTGGCGACAGCGGCGATATCCAAGAGTTCATTCTTAGGGTTCGCAATTGTCTCGCCAAAGAACGCCTTGGTGTTTGGACGGACGGCCGCCTGCCACGACGCTGGATCCGATGGGTCCTCAACAAAGGTGACGTCGATGCCAAACTTCTTCAAGGTGTAATGGAAGAGGTTGTATGTGCCTCCGTAAAGTGACGGGGATGAAACGATGTGATCGCCCGCCTCTGCCACATTTTGAATCGCGTACGTGGTTGCGGCAGAGCCCGACGCCAACAAGAGCGCAGCGACGCCGCCCTCGAGCGATGCAATGCGTTGTTCCACAGCATCCTGAGTTGGGTTCATCAAGCGGGTGTAGATATTGCCGAGTTCGGCTAATCCGAAGAGATCCGCGGCGTGCTTGGTGTCGCGGAATTGATATGCGGTGGTCTGATACAACGGCAATGCGCGAGCGCCTGTTGTTGGATCGGGAACCTGGCCCGCATGGACTTGGCGAGTTTCAAACGACGCCTTGGATGGATCAAAAGACATAACAACCTCCGAAGAATCAGGGGCTATATAAATGCCAAAACGCACCGTCGAGATACGACCGATGCGCCAGATAATTATCTAGCCGCGCTTGCCGATTGCCGTGTGCAATCTGCCTGGTCTTCACCCGGAGCACCCCACCGCGGTGGAGGGTTGCCGTCCAGTAAGCCGGGGCTAAAACCTGGAACTCGTGACCTGTGCAA
>Ga0214171_1000097_pt1 | contig 31836 bp, 15 predicted proteins | sample TroBogEpilimnion_40_FD_153009 | JGI IMG/M metagenome (GOLD analysis project Ga0214171, IMG submission 153009) | Freshwater microbial communities from Trout Bog Lake, WI - 02JUL2007 epilimnion | ecosystem: Environmental > Aquatic > Freshwater > Lake > Epilimnion/Euphotic zone | place: Trout Bog... | reverse complement strand
AATTAAGTAACCAGCAAATTGAAGATATTGGTCATCTTTTAAACATGGATCAAAATATATCAGACCAAACAAAAATGAAGAATGATATTATTGATCAAGTAATAAATTCTGAACCAGAGTTAAAAAATTTATTGATTCAGAAAAATCAAAATCAAACTCCAATAGGTACATTTAATCATAAGTATAGTGACTATGTTTGGGAAACTTCTGGTGGAGGTGGCGAGTCATCTGTACCGGGTCATCCAATGCCAAGTGCTCCATTACATATTGATTTGAGAAAAGCAATAATTGATCAAAATTATTATACTACAGTAAAAAATTATTTACCAGCAAGCACTCAGCATGTTATAGAGAAGCATCAAAAAAAATCTTCAGAACTTACTAATGATTTGATGGCAAAAACAAATGCTATATACAAAGGTGGTCAATATGTTATATCTATAAAAGGTGATAGTGATAAAGAAACTGAAGAGAATTATAAAACTACACTTGGTAAAATACAAAAGGTTATAGACTCTGGTACCAATGTAGATCAAGATGCTAAAGACTTAATTAATCTTGCTTCTTCAAAAACAGGAATAGTTACATTTTCACAAGGACGTGATCCTGAAAAAAATCAATACTTTTATGAACTATCTTCGGGTGGTAAAAAAGGTAGAGTATATGTAACAAATACACAAGCTACTACACTTGGGTTTAATCCAAATTTAACTACTGACATTACAAACCTTGATAGGAGGTTATCTTTATATAGTGGGACAACACGCATACCTAATCAAGATGAAGTAGAAACAGCAATGGAGCTTGGTTCTGTAGGTAATAAGGAATATAGATTCCATGTTGATAAATCAAGAAGTGGTCAATTTTATGTTACGGTTTATGAAATTGATACTTCTACAGGTAATTACCAAAAAGTAGGAAATAACGATATGAAAGCCGGGTATTCTCAAAATGATTTGAATGCTATGGTTCAAACACTGAAAAAACAATATTCTAATGGACAATAATGTACAGGGACTTAGCAACAGGAATCTTCCAATAGATCAAGCAGTTCAATACCAAACAGAAAAACAAATGGCAGAAATGATGCCATCTGTTGATCCTTTAACTGTTCCGAGAATACCTTCTCAATTACCGGTACCTACACCTTCTCAGTATACAGGAGGGCAGTCTGGTTTACCTGCTCCATCTTTGCCTCAAGGTTCTTCTATACCAGGTGTATCAAAAGATCCTGGAAAAAATATTGCAAATGCATTTTCAAGTCTTCAGAATAGACAGAAGACAGCTCAAGACGAAACCTTTGGCTTTGCATCAGATATACCAAAGAGTGCAGCAAAGAGATATGATACATACTATCCTGGCTTAGATACTGAAGATATTGAAGCAAAGAAACAGGGCGCAATGCAAGTACTTGGCAAATCTCTTTATAATGCAGGAGTTAGTTTTAGTAAAACTTTTTTAGAAAGTACAGTTGGTACAATTGCAGGTGTGGGGTATGGTATAGGTAATTTAACTGGGCAAACTGATCAGGGTTTTACAGATAATCCTGTTGTACGTACTCTTTCAGCAATGGAAGATTGGAAATCACCAGTATATGAAACTAAAGAAAGACGAGATGCTCCTTGGTATTCACCTACATATTGGTGGTCAGGAAATTCACTAAATACTGCATTAGGTACATTTGGTGATCTTGCCGCTTTTTGGCTTACAGGTAAAATATTTGCGGCACCTATAGCAGGTATGTTAGGTAAAGGTGCATTATATGCAAGCGGTGCAGAAAAAGGTTTAAGTGAAGGTATATCAGCTATAGATAAAATGGGAATTGCTGAATACAATGAAGCTATTAGCAATTATTCTAAGTTGGCTACTGGTCTTGAAGGAGATGCATTAAAACAAGCACATGCTGAATTACTTGAACAACTTAATACTATAAAAAGTTCAGGTCTTGCGGATGCTCAAAAATGGGAAGCAGCAACTAAATCTCTTGCGGATATAAGTGCAAAATATTCTACAGGTATAAAAGCAGCAAATTATACACAACAAATTGCTGCAGGTGTTATTACCAATCTTGGTATGGCACAAAGTTCTGGATATCAAACAATGACAGCATTTAAAGAAAAAATGCTTGATAGTATTTATAAAGAAGGACGTATACCTACCCCAGAGGAGGAGGCAAGGATAGATAGACTTGCTCATCAAGCCGGTAGCACAGATGCTTTCTTAATGGCACTCATGGGTGCAGCAACATTACATGGTATAACTAAGCAAACTTTATCTAAAATTGGCGGTAAAGAAGCAGGTGAATTACTTACTTCTAAAACAAGTAAAATTGTACGTGCAGCAGAAGATGCAGAAATTGAATTAGAAAGCGGTGAAAAACTAAAAGTACCAAAGTACGAAGAAGCTAAGTACGTTGCTGATAAAAGTAAAGGGACATTTAAAAACTTTACTGGTAAGACATGGTATATGGCAAAGCAAGCACCAGGTCTTATTCAGAAAAGAATTGACTTGTGGCCTGGCATAGGAATGGTTGAATTTGGACTTGCTTCTAAGGGTGTTCAAAATTACTATGAGGCAAAATATAAAAAGGGTAAAGATCCTTTAAATGAAGGCTTCTTTGATATTGACTGGTCATCAGTAGGTGAAAGTATTCTAAAAGCTGGAAAAGAAAGAAGTGCCAAAGATTACATATCTGATATTGTTCTTGGTTCACTTACTGCAATGCCATTTGAATATGGTGCTAAATCTGGGGAACGTAAACAGGTAAAAGAAAATACACAAAAAGCTCTTGAAGCCTTAAATGACAGAAAAACATTTGAGATGCTCAGAGCTAATACTGATATGGCAAACAGACATACTGTTCTTTATGGACAAATGTTGGATGCTGTTAAAACTGGAGATAAAGAAACAGAAAAAACTTTACAATCTCAGATAATTGAAAACTGGATATTCCCTAAAGTAAAATATGGACAGACCAAATTTTTAATGGATGAACTTAATGGCTATCAAGCTTTAAGTAAAACACCTGAAGGAGTAAAAGAACTTCAACGTCAAGGTCTTATTCCTGAAGGAGACAAACTTACCGAGTTAGGAGATAACTTCCGTAAACATATTGATAAGATTAAAGATCGTGTAGAAAATACTAAGAAGTATTATGAAGCAATGACTTTAAGGTACGGCGGTTACTTAAAAGGTGAGCACATTGAACAACTTGTTATGCTCTCTGGTGGCATAGATGATCTCAATACTCGCATCAAAGAGTTAGGCGAAAAGATACAAAAGTCACCTATTGGTACAGATGCTGATTTCATGAAGGAATACAGAAGTGTACTGTCTGCATATGAACAAATTGCTGCATCATATAACAAAGAAAATACTGTTATAAAAGATGATGATGGCAAAGCAATTGGTTATATAGGTAGAGTATCTGATGAAAAAACAAAGGAGTTATTAGAAATTATTGAAAGTAAGGTATCTACTTTAAACCCGGATCAAAAAATGGATCTGGTAAGGGATGTTGCTGATGTAATGAAACTGCAACTTCTCAAAAAAAGATATTTTAAGGAATATGAAGATATTCTAAAGAACCCTGCTAATTATGAAAATCATGTACAAACTAATATTGTACCTCCTCCTAATCAAGATGAAATCAAAGGTAACAAGATTGATGGCATCAAGGTAGGCAATAAAGGTGGTACAAGTATTTCATTTAAAGTAGGTGATCAATATTACACCAATAAAGAAGTTCAACCTGGAGATGGTGAGAAGTTTGTTCCTTTTCAAAAGTTTACTGTAGATGGTTTTACTCAAGATGAAACTACCGGCAAGAAAACTATCAAGATAACTGATGAGAAAGGTAATACCATGGATATATCTGAGGATGTATTCCGTAAGTATAAGGTCAATTCAGTAAAAGACCTGAATAAAGAAGGTAATGAGAATGCACTATTCTGGATGAATAATAGGGATAGTAAATTCATTTACAACTATGCTGATGAAAATGGTAACCTTCAATGGACAGAAGGTACTCTTCGTGAACATGATAGTGATAACCCTCATGAGTTTGAATTTGTACCGGATGATCCTGCAAAGAAACCTGTCAAGGTAGATAAAGATGCTTTCAGAGAAAAAGTACTTGATGAAGAAGGTAAAGAAAGAGAAGAACCAAGACTTCAAAAGGTAGGTGACTACACGGCAGAGGACATGGAATGGTTAACTGCTCGTGAATCCAAATCAGAGCTGGAGTACAAGCAGGAAAAATTCATGAAGAAGGTCGAAGTGTTGTATGACCTTATGAAACAAAAGCAAGAGTATGCTTCTAAAATAGATGACGAAATAAAAACCACAAAAGATAAAATTAAAGCTGTTAAACAAGCTGTTAAAGATATAAAGACTTTAGCTCAAAAAAATCCTGATGGTAAAGTAAACCTTAATGGTACTCTTGCAACAATTGAGGAAGCAATGTCTGAAATGAAGAATATTGCTAAGAACAATAAAGAGTACATCAAAAAGCTTTCTTCAGAAAAGCGTAAAGTAATAGATCAAATAGAAGACATTGAGTCACTACTCAAAGCCCGTAATATGGGTACAACTATGGGTAGAACCTTTATTGAAGAAATGAAATCAATAAAGGATCAGTTGCAAAAAATAGTTGATAGTTCTACCGATCAAATAAAAAAGCTTACTGACTATGTTAAAGGTGCAAGTTCTGCTAATTTAAAACTGGTAAGTGCAGCAAAGAAAATAGCAAGAGAGCTTTTGAAAGAGAAAGGTTTAGATCCAATGGATATAGACAATCTCGAAAGGTTTATTGAAAGGGAATATCCTGACCTTGATGCAAGTAGTTATGGTGGAGAGATGCCGGACTACAAAGAGGATATTAAGATGTTGAAGAGCATCCTTAAAGAAAGGAAAGACCTTAATGGTAAACTTGCCAGTGAGATAGATAGCATTGAAAGCGAAATTGAGAATCTTGAGAAGGATAGAGATTCTGCTCAAAAGCAACTTGATCTTACCAATGATATAATCAATGAGTTCAATGAGCAACTTAAACGAGCAGAGGCAAGGCAAAAACTTGAAGAAAAATTACGAGACCCGGCTTATACCAAAAAGCTAAGTGAACTACAACGAGAGTTTAATAGTTCGTATGGAGGTATATCATTTGATGACTTCCAAACAGAAGTACCTGAAATAGTTACACCAAATGCAGAGTTAGCTTTAGCTCTTAAAAAAGGTGTCACTCCTGCTATCGAACAAAGAGGTGAAGGTTGGACAGGTGGTGCCGGAGAATTTAAAGATGCAGATGGACATAGTTGGGTAGATCGCCACAATATCTTTATTAACAATAGAGATATGGATTTCCCTGTACCTCAAGGTGGGAAGAGATCAGACTATGCAACTGAACCCCAGTTTCTTAAATTCATAACTGTTTCAAGACAAAACCAACATCATTATTTTGGTAAGGATACTTCATTTATTGAAGATGTTTATACTAAATCAAATGGTGAAAAAGTTGACAACACTAAAGACACCGACAAGGCTACTGTTGCAATGATTGTTGTATATGGTACACCTGATGGTTATAGATTTGTTGATAAGAACGGTAAGCTACTTGGTAAGGTATCTGATGGCAATGCCGATCCTAAGCAATTAGTATTCTCAAGAATGGAAACAACTCTTGAGACAAGAGATCCTGATGAATTAGGAAAGAGGTATCAAAAATCACATTTACCTGTAGCTATCCAGAATATGGACAAAAAAGCACAGGCAGATTACATTCTCAAAACTGTAGAGCTTGCTTCACAAAGAAGAAAGGCTATTGTTGAGAATACTTCACCATCTGATAAATTTGCTTTTAGTTTTTCTATTGGTATAGATAACTATGAGAGAAATTCTGCAGGAAAGATTATTCCCCAGGATAATGCCATATCTACTACAGGATTTATTTCTGAAGATAAGATTGGTACCGGTGTTCTTAAACTTACAACTATTAAAGGTGAAAGCGGAACAGGTCAGATTACATTAGCAAATGGTAGAGTAGTTGACGTAAAAGCCGGTATACCGGTAGTTGTAAATGGTGATACTCTTACAGGAGTAAGAACCAGTAAGATACACAAGAGTGTAGCAGAAGGTGGTAAAGGTGATGAAAGTTTTGCTAATCATCTTTATGAAGTAATTGAAGGGATGGCATTTAGTCGTGCTCAAAGTCCTGATGCAAAGGTTAACAGTACTTTGGAAAATTACATAAAGGGTGTTCTTTTCTTTAGTAGTGAGAAAGGCAAGGATGGTAACATATCAAAGAATCAAATTCACTTTGACCCAGATGGTGACCTTACTTTTATGTTGAATGGTAAAAAGGTTTCAATGGCCTTTACACCGGATACTATTCAGGCAAATGCTGACATTATCAAAGAATGGTTAATGCAATCATTCCATGCTATTGATAAAAAGGCATTGGATAGTAAAGCTGCTTTTATAGAAGTAACAAAAGTAAAATATGAGAATGGTAAGTTTGTTGAACCAGAAGTAACAAAATGGTCTACATATGAAGAGTACCTTCTTTCTGCAAAAACACCTGATGGTAAAGACAGGTCATTTATACCACTTACAACCAATATTGTAAAGTACAACGAGAATAAACCATGGGAAGGTGCTAAGAAAGGAAGGTATATGATTCCTATGAATAGTGCACCAAATGATTACTTCTCTTCTGCCTATGAGCCAGGTATGCCTACAGAAGCACAACCTTCTGCTGCAGGTAAAAAACCAAGTGCACCTGGAGCAGAGAAAGAAGCACTTACAGAAGTAATAAAATTTGCCAGCATTGATGTAACGCTTGATGGTAAAACAGAATCAGTATTTACTGGTAATAGGCCTGATACAGGGGAATGGTCATTTACGTTTACAGCTTCTCGTAAACCAGATGGTTCAATTGAAGTAAATGAAATAAATCGTAGTGAATCAATAAGTGATGCTCAGGCAGAAAAACTGAAAGAGAATATAAAAGCAAATCTTGAATCAGCAAAAAAACCTGGACCTGCTGCTCCATCAACTCCACCTCCTGCACCTAAAGCAAAAACAAAAGGTACATCAGGAAAGGTAGAAATAAAAGGTGCTAAGTCTCCTTCAATAACTATTGAAGATGGTAGAATAGTATTTGAACCACATGAGGAACAACCTATAGGAGGAGGGAAACCTTATACAAGAAAAGCTATATTGTATTTTACTTTTGATGAAACTAAACCAGAAGATCAGCAAATTGATTTTACAAAAGGTGAATACATAGACGAGCTTGATAACGTAAAAGTTAAAGACTTTTGGTCTGAAATGGAACTCAAAGGAAATAAAGACATAATAGGTAATGCTATTCGTGAGTTCTATAAAAAACCTGAAGCTGAGGAAGTAAAAACTGAAGAAGTAAAAGAAACAAAAGAAGAAGTTCCTTCATTTGAAGAACAGCAAGAACAAAATAAAAATAGTAAAAATACATTTGATCAAAACCTTGATGATGCTGAAGTAGGTGAAGACTTGATGCAAGTTGTTTCTTTCGATGAACTTCCTGCTCCAGGTAATCGTGAAATGGAGAAGTCATGGATAGAAGCTAATCTTGGCAATATAAACTATGATCTTGATATTCCTGAGATAATTAAAACAGGTAGTGGAATATTTGCATTTGGTATGTACAAAGACCATTACATTGCTGTTTATAAAGGTGCTCCTGAAGGTACAGGTATACATGAAGTTTATCACTTTGTAGAGGATTCATTCCTTAAACCTAAAGAGATAAAAGCACTCCGTGATGAGTTCAAAGCAAGAAAAGGTAGTTTTTACGATAGAAATTCACGTACATATATTCCATATGATAAAGCTACTGAAAGACAGATAAGAGAAAGACTTGCTGAAGAACTTAGACAGTATGTTCTTGACAATCCTAATTTCAAGAAACCATCAAAGATTACAAACTGGTTCAGAAGGTTTGTAAACTTTATGAAACACTTTGTATTTGGTAATCCAACTACTGTAAAAGAGGTATTCAAAAAGATAAATTCTGGTTACTATTATGATAGTAAACTTGTAAAAAAGCCTCGTGTAAGCGAAGCTGATTACATGGAAATAAATTCTGAGTTTACACCAGAAGATAAGAAAGGTGTGCTTGATCACGTTACAGCTACTATGTTTGACTATATTAAGTCATTACCAGGTGGTGCTGTTCGTATGATTGATGACATGACAGAAAAGGATATACTGGAACCTGCTTACAGAATAGTAAGTGATTACTTTGAAAATCCTAAAGCAAGTAGAAATATTTATGGTACAACAAAAGCTAAGTTGTTGTCTATTGATCCTAACCTATCTGCTGAACAAAAAGCACTTCACGAAACTGCCATAAAAGAACAAGCATTCAGGGCAACTGAGCTTTGGAAAATGGTAAAGAACGAAGATGGTACAGGTTTTAGTGACCCTTTCATGAAAGAGCTGAAATCATTTGTTAGGAAATTTGGTGTTGTTTTTGACCCAACAACTAATCCTCGTCTGGTACATAATGAAGAACTTGCTAAAGCAGAAGATGAGGCACATGTTGAACAAGGTAAAGAAACGGAAGATAGAGATAGAGGCTACGAAAGTGATAGCCTTTACATAGATGCGACAAAGAACGCACCGCTTGAAGTCAAGATTGCCTTTAACACTCTGATCAAGGTGGACCCTAAAGCAATCAATCCAAATCTTGATGCGGAATATGCAGATGGTACAGTATTGAAGCCAGCAAAGTCAGCATTATCAAGTTTCCAAGGATATCAGTTTGTAGATAGTCCATCTAAGTATATCTACAATGTACTTGAGGAAATGAATGGCGTTACTGATCCTAATGAGATAAAGAGGAGATTGTATGAAATGGCCAAGAAAGATCCAGTTTTAGTTAGGTTGTACAATGATGTATACAAAAATACATCTGAGCAAAATGACTGGAACATGAGGATAGCATTTACTCAGTTTGTATCTAAGACCAAGCCTAATTTTGAGTATGTTGCAAATAACGAGGAAAGCAGATTGACTATAAAATCTTCTAACCTTGACAGTGCTGCAGGTATCATAATGAAGAATTGGGAAAATGAACTGAGAGGTGATACTACAGGTATAACACTTTCCGAGAAAGGTCAACCATATAGATTAAAAATAAAGGATAATAATGGTAGGGTAACTCTTATTACTCCTACTGATGCCAATCAAACAATTGCGTTCCTGAAACAAATCAAGTTTCCGGTTACTGATACAACTATGAATAAACTCTCACCTAAGAATCAGGGAGAGTTGATAAAGAATGCCGGCGATCTGCATAAACTACTCTTATCACAGGAAGGTAATACTCGTGTAATTGGTACAAAAGCAACTGATGCAAAAGCAATAAGAAATATTGCCAGGTTACTCGCTAAGACTGATATAGGTGTAAATGTATCTACCCACCAGAATATGGATAATAATAAAGTGCAGAACTTTAGTTTGCATAATGTTATTACCAGAGAGATGGGTAAGATCAATAGTGCCGGGACCCTTTCTCAGCTTACTGAAGCTGTACCAAGATTTACAGTAGATGAAGCGACAGGTGAGTTCTTAGATGCTAATATCAGACATTCTGTAATCTTGAAAAAGAATAGTGTGCTGTTTGATAAAAGTGGCAATAAGAAAACAGATGTTGATGGTTTACCGTACACCTTGAGGGAAACAGTATTTGAAGGTTTACATGATGAAGATGCTGACTTCAAACCGAAGAAGTCAATGGCTAAGATGAACAATACTCTTAGATTCCTTACTATGCTTGCTCACGGTATAGGAAGAGATGGCTATGCTTCATATCCTAACTTTATACCTGCCAGTGCCAAGACTGAAAGAGGTACAGCAATGCCATATTACATTACACCTACAGAATACTTGAGCCCAACTGTAAGAAAAGAAGTTGTCAAGGATATTGTTCTTGGTTATCTTAAAGATGAAATCAATGTAATAAAAGAAAACCTCTCAGGCAAAAGGGTAATTATGTCCGGCTCGCGAGAGTTTGAAAACTATAAGAGGCTGCAGATATTCAAAGACCTTTTTATGAATAAAGAGGTTGATGAAGAAACAGGTAAGATTACCTATAGTCCAAATAGGGAGCTTGTAGAAATTATTACAGAACATGCTCAAGGCAAAGGTGAGTACAAGGATCTCAGTACAAATGAGTTTGTCAATAAGATAGCAAACAGGGTATACGATGCTGTAGAAAATACATTTGAGAGAGATATTCAACAAGAAGTTGATAAACTTGAGGATGATGGTATTGTTAGAGCATATCGTGATACAAATGGTGTTATTAATGGTTACAAGTTTTTTGGTCTGAACTCTGAAGCACTCCGGGTTTTAAGTATTACAGGTAAAAAGTATTCACTGGATTCAGTAAAAGATATTTTGAGATTTAGATATTTGAATCAGTTTGTTCATCTTAATGAGATGAGAAAGCTGTTTTATGGACCATATGCTGATGTACCGGATCTGACAAAGAGAGATAAACTCATGGAATCAGGTACACTTAATACCTACACTAATGATGAGCAGTTTAATACATGGCATACCCAAAATGCAAACAAAATTGGGGATGTAATGTTGAAAACAGACAATCCTTTCTTCCATCAATATAAGGATAATTTTAATCAGTTAACCTTTGCTGAAATTAAGAGCTATTCAAATACTCAGGACGAAGTATCAAATAGCTACAAGTCTATGGATGAGATGGATGCTCAAGGTATTATACTTGATAGATACCATAAAGAGTTTAAGATAAGGTCTGGTGAAAGATGGAGTTCAGATGATCAACGTCAGCATGATTATGATATTGCATCTGCAGCACTTGCTTTAGCAGAAAGAAATAAACAAAAAGGTATGCCAGCAGGTATTGATGCCGATACTCTGAAAAAACTACAAGAGATTTTTGATGCAGGTAATCCTCATATAGATGGTACTGGTACACCGTTGAAACCATTGGGAGCTGGTATGGCAAACATAGGAGGCCAGGCTGTACCGTTTTCTGACAAGACATCTATAATCAGGTTGACTTACCCAATTGCAAAAGAAAGAGGATTGGAAGATCTTTATTGGTTTATGCATGAGAATGATATAGCCATGGTGGGTCCTAAATCTTGGAGCAAGTACGGTAGACCGTCTCTGACTACTATTGCCGATGTAAAAGAAGGAGAACCATTAACTGAAAAGTTACCTGAATTATACAAGATGGAAGGTGACAAAGTTCGTTTTGGTTTAAGTGATCTTACCGATGCACAGTTAGATAGAGTTAAACTTAATGTTCCATGGGAAGCATTTAACAAGATTGTAGAAACAGCTAAACATGGAGATGGTGTAGGTCGTGGTACTCAGACAGTTAGTTTGGCAACTGTTAATACACATACTGCAGGTTTACCATTAGATTTCTATAATCCTGCAACAGAAGACCTTTATGAAAAACAGCAGGAGTGGAAACAACTTTCTGAAAAGGAAAGAATGGAAAAATCTGACTACTATCGTCTGAGAAAAGAACATGATGATATCCTGGTAGAAAGATCAAGAAGAGGTTATGATGACTCTATGCATAAACTTGGTGTTGTTGAAAACAAAGATGGTTCTTTTACTTTTGACAATCCTGCAAGGTTTATATCTTTCTTGGAAGATCAGGTTACAAGACAATCTTTGCCCGAGAACCTGAAAAAAGTATTGAAGTATCAATATGATCCAGTTACTGGCAGAGATGTACTTGTTACACCTATAGAAGCAATGGCTGATTACAAAGACCTTTCAAATATGATTTGGTCAGTAATACATAAAAATGTACTTACTCCGAAGATGAATGGTACAGCTAACATACTTGTATCAAGCACTGGTTTTGAAAAGAAAGGTTTAAGAGTTGTTACTAATAAAGATGGTAAGAAATTCCTTTCATCTGGTACTCTTAAATTCTATCTACCTGGAGAGGTGAACAAAGAGACTGGTAAAAAGATGAAGACTTCTGAGATGGAAGTTTATGCTCCTAACTTTATGTTGAAGAAACTTAAAGATTGGGCAAATAAATCAGGTTCTGAAGTAATCAATGACAAACAATTGTTTGAGCACTTAAATACCCCAGAGGGTCAAAAGCTACTCAGGGCCATTGGTTACCGTATTCCTACTCAAGGTCTGAACTCAATAGATGCTATTAAGATCAAAGCATGGGATGAAGAAAAGGGTATTTACTTTATGCCGGCTGAGATGGGTAATTCTGTCATAGTACCATCTGAAATCGTTACTAAGGTAGGTGCTGACTTTGACGTGGATAAAATGTTTACCTACCATACTAACTTTTATATTGATAGTAAAGGTTACCCAAGAGCATATGACTTCCTTACTGATGCAAATTCTACTCCTGAGCAAAGATATATTCGTTACATAAGTAGGCATAATAAGAATGCCGGCGATATGAAGGCCAAGAAAGAAGAGTCAGATGAGTACATGGAAATGCAATCTAAGATTGATGCCATGTATGAACAGCGTGAGGAATCTGTAGGTGAACTGGTATCAGCTAAAGAATCAAGATCTGCTCTGAATAAAAAACTTAATGATATTAAAACTAACAGTAAAGATATTTATGAAGAAGGTTATCATATCTTCAAAACTTTACCTATATCAATGAGACAAACTTACTTCAAGTATGAAGATAAGTTTAAAGATGAGGCAGAGGCATCTGGCCTTGTAAAGCTTCAGCTATATAATCAACTGCATCAAGGTATGATTGAAGCAGTAGATGAAATGATTAGCCAAGGATTTACTGATCAATCTTTTGATTATAGATACTACGATAAGAAGAAAAAAACTCATGTAAGATCAGAAGAGATAGTTGACCTGAAAGATCTCAGAACTATTCTTGAATCACTGAAGAAAAATTCAAGTGAAACATTGCGTTACAATAATGTAAAAGAGTTGGCATCTGAAGAGCTTTCTACCGTGAGGAATGCTATAAAAGAGAACATGATTGATAAACTGAAAGGTATCAAATCAGAACTTGATATAGTAAAAGAAGCACAACGTAAATGGATGCTTGAGGCATCTAAGCAAATTGCAGAAGCAAGAGGTATAGAAGGTTTTGATGAGTTCAGAAATATGGACTTAATCAAACAGAATAGTACAGAAGCAGTTGAAAATAAGTACTATGATACTTTGAATGAGATACTATTGCATCCAGGTAACTACGAACAGCTTGTTACACCTAACTCTGTAGAAGAGTTAACCGGTATACTGGATGAAATGGATAATCAATTGAAGCAGTTTACTTTTGATAAAGACAGAGATGCTAAAGACGTAAACTTTAGTAACTCACTAAAACCATTGTACATAAATGAAGTAAGGCAACAGCTTAGAGATGCTACTGACCAATCTATAGGTATTGCTGCTCAAAATAATACTTTGCATTCACAGTCACAATTGTCTTACATTCCTCTTCAGGATAACTACACAATAAAAGATCCTCAGCAAAGAGCTGATATTGGATTAAACCCTGCTGAAGTAACACCAGGTAAGAATATTCCAATATGGTTACCTCATACAGAAATAACATATAAAGGTGAGAAAGTCACAATACTTTCAGGTTATAAAAATGCTGGTGGTAACTTGATATCTGACTTTATATCTCAGGTGATCAATGGTGCAGTGGATGCAGATAAGAGAAACTGGTTGATTGAATTATTGAGAAATAAATCAGCTCTTGATACATTCCTTTTTGTAGGTAGACTTGCTGTTGATCCTAAGCACCTGTCTTATTTCATGAGACAACCTATTATTCAAGAATACATCAAACGTGAAAGTATAATAAGGGAAACAAGGTCAATTACTGATGCTCCTTGGACAGATCCAAAAGCAATAAGGTCTTCTGTAAGGTGGTCTACATTCCCTCTTGTAGAAGAAGGTAAAAGACTTGCTGAAAAAACAACTCCTCGTACAACTGATTTTACAATAGAAGAGTTGAAGTCAGGTTGGTTAGAAGTAGAAGGTAAAGGTAAGAAGATGAATCAGCTTACTCCTGAAGAAAGAAATTTCCAACGTCAAGTATTGGATGAATACTTTAAATATGTTGCTCTAAAAGATCATGCATTTAAAAGTCAGCAGTCTAACTTGATAATTAATATGCCAAGAGCAAGTGAAGCTGCTATTAATCTGAAATCAAAACAGATTGATAATGCAAGAAACAATTCAGTTTTTGGTACCGATCAGGAAACTGTTCATGGTAGAGTATTTGAGTATTTGAAGAAAGCAGATGATGCTTATTCTTCTATTGCATCTATTACAAAACACAATGCTCTTGCTGAAGTTAAAAATGTATTTTCAGATAATGAGAAGTATATAGATGCCGGTACAAGAATTGATATCTACAACAGGGCAACAATGTCAGTACTTGATTATGCTGCTCAAGTTTTGCCTGGTAAGGATAATAGAAAAATAAATCAAGATATTCGTAAACTACTTATTGAAACCGGTAGAGATAGAAACGGTAATCCTATTAATATAGTAGATGAATTATCTGCAGCAAAAGCATCAGCAAAAGGTGATTTGAATAATACATTAGGTATAATTCTTTCTACTCTTACTCCTAACAGGAGATTTAGACCAGAAGATCATAAAAATCTTGCTATGGCTAAACGTCCTGAGTCTGCAGTTGAAGCAGATATTATAACTGATGCTTTTAGAAGATTGAGAGATAATCCAATTACTAATGAGCTGTATGAGAAATTATTTAATGCTGGTATACTTCAATATGGTACAAGGCCAACAAAAGAATCTTATTATAGGTATCTTCCAAGTGAAGATGTAGTAGAATTTATGAAGCCGATTGTTGACAAAATGCTGGATGGCTCCAATGCTAAAATAATGGAGGCCTTCAAAAATTACAAAGCATTTTATAGGAACAATTACTATGATGATACTATTGTACCAAAAATGAGAAGTTCAAAAACAGAAGACGGTAGAAAGTATTATGATTACTATTACGGTACATCAGGTATGAAGTCTTATTGGGAAAGAATAACTCCTGAATTAAAGGCAAAAGGTTTAATGAAACCTAAAATGGTTCTTTTGCATGAGATATATGATAAAGGAAGAGTAAGGTATCCTGTTATTAAATCTGTAGAAACTGCAATTAATAAAAATACAGGTAGACCGTACACAGGTTCTGAAATAGAAGCAATGATTGCAAAGGGTGATTACTCTTTCCAACAAGTATACCTGTTCCAAAAAGTAATGAATGGTACTGAACCATACTACCTTGAGGACTCAAAAGGTATGAAAAGTTATGTCTACAAGCAGATTAATGCGTGGGGTGATGGCAACAATGTTCAAGAGTATTATGATAAAATAGATACCGATAACAATATTGGTTTCTCTCAGCTTGATAAGCATTTAAAAGTTCCTGAGTTAAGTGATATTGACATTGTTAATATCCAGGAAACAGGTGAACCTTTACCTAAGTCGGATTACCAAGAAGTGTCGGATGGTTATTACGATAAAAGCAATAGTGACACCTCTCTGTCTCAAGGTGAAGATACTGTAGTTGCTACAAGAAATAATCTTCCTTTACCGGTTTCAGTAACTGATATGCCATCAAGTACACAAGAGCTTTTAAATAATCCAAAAGCTACTGTACAAGATGTCAAGGAAGAAATTGGTTGGTTAGCTTATCGATTTGGAGTAGAGTTATCAGATAAGCAAGTAGAAGATATTAAAAAGACCATTGACTATTTACAAAAAGAGTTTGGTTTAATTGATCCTGAAAAGGAGAAAAAAGCAATGCAGGATTTGCAGAATCAGATAAATCAAAATGTTACTGAAATTAAAACATCTACTGTTGCAACGCCTATGTCTACAACACAATCAAAAAAGACTATTCAAATGCAACCCGATAATGTTGAAAAGATATTAAAGGGGACCAAGACTACTACCATAAGAAGTCAGTCTCAAGCAAATCAGTTAGGTATTAACGCTGGTGAAACTGCTGTTGTAAATATTGGAGGCAAAGACTTCAATGTTACAAACAGAGGTTTACTTGATATAAAAGAAGCAGGTGGAGTAGAAGCAATGTTGAAATCAGAAGATGTAAAATCAATTGATGATTTCAAATACGAGCAAAGTAAAAAATGGGCAAGAGGTGAAAGTAAACTTTATGTTTACGATATTAAACCTGTAGAAGTAAAAGACAAAACAACTGCAGAACCAGCAGAAACTATACCTGGTAGACAATACACTTTACCTGATGGAAGAACTATTCAATTTACGAATGAGCAGTATGATGCTTTGCAAAATATGAAAAGCTTCCATAGTGATCCAAATAAAACTACATTTACTCTTTCAGGATTTGCTGGTACAGGTAAGACAACAATCATCAAAGCATTTATTGATGAACTTGAAGAAAAGTCAGCAGGAAAAATTCGTATAGGTGTAACTGCACCTACTCATAAAGCAGTAAAAGTAATATCTGGAACTACTCAAAAACAAGGATTTACAGTTCATAAATTACTTGGACTAAGACCTAATATAGATATTGAAAAAGTATCTCAAGGTGATTTGGAATTTGATCCTAAAAATCCACCACTAATGCCAAATTATGAAGGTGGTTATGTAATTGTTGATGAAGCCTCAATGCTTAACAAAGTTATTAGTGGAAGAATAAAAGAACTTGCTACAAGGTATAATGTCAAGTTACTATTCATGGGTGATCCTGCTCAGTTGCCACCAATAGGTGAAATGTTATCTACAGTATTTGATTCAAATTCTGTAGACTCAATAAATTATCTTACTGAGGTAAAAAGACAAGAAAAAGATAATCCTGTAATGAGTATTTATGATGATATTCGTAATAACCTTTCATCTAAAGAAGATGTTTTCTCACATCAAACTGCAGTTAAGCAAGATGGTAAAGGTATTGAGTTTACAGCAAGTCCTGTAAAATTTGAATCTGATATGATAGAAGCTTTCAAATCAGAAAGATTTAAAAAATACATGGATATAAAAGCACTTGCTTTTAGGAATGAAAGAGTAATGGAATTAAATAAGCTTGTACGCAATGCTCTCTTTGGTGAGAAAGCACCAATGATTGTAGAAAGTGATTTACTTACTTCATATGAAACTATAGCAAAGCCTCGTAGAAAAAATATTGTAGATAACTCTCAGGATTATAAAGTACTTCAGTCAAATCTTATAAATAGAGATGGTATGAAAGTACATGAGGTTTCAATGAAAGAAACTGATAGTAATTACAATACAAAAATATACATCCTTAACAACGATGCTGAATCAATAGACCGGTATCTTGAAATGGCAAAAGAATTATGGGATGATTATGAAAAAACAAAGAGTGGTGGTATGTACGCAAGGTATAAGGATTTCCTTAATTCATACATGAGTACACAAGCTCTTTCTTTCAAAAGTTCTACAAATAGATCTGTTCATATCAAGAAGTCTATAGATTACGGGTATGCAATGACTGTACATAAATCACAAGGTTCTACTTATCATAGTGTTTTTGTAGATGAGAATGATATAGATAGATCTCGTCAGATACCACCTTCTCCAGGTCAGAATCCATTAGAGAATTTTATTCTTGCCAACAAGCTTAAATATGTTGCTTTTTCAAGACCTACTGACAAAGTAGTTAGTTTTACTTATAAAGCTGGTGAAGGATCAAAAGCTCCTAAAGTGGAGAAAAAGGTAACTAATATTAGTGTACCGGAAGCATATGAAAGAATGATTGTGGAAGGTAAAGCTAATTCACTGATTGTTCCTGATGCAAACAAAATTGACATAGGTATAGAGCAAGGTATGTCAGGTACTCAAAAGTTTGGAGGAAAAGACTTTACTATAACCAATAAAGGTAAGCTCAGTGTTGATGAAGCAGGTGGTAAAGAAGCAATGCTAAAAGCAAGAGGTGCATCCAGTATGGAAGATATTAAAGCACCTGTAGTAAGGGATTGGTTTGAAGGTAAAGGCAAGCTTTGGGTTTACGATATCAAACCTTCTGAAGGAGCAAAAGAAATCAAAGAAAACTCTAAAGAAGAAAATGATAAGTTACTAAATGATCTTCTTGGAGGTCCATGTAAAACAGGAATATGATACTACTAACTGCTCACACGGATGTTGTAAGACATGACATCCCACTTAGAAATGACAAAGGCACTATGGTCGGGTTACTTGATAACCTTGCCGGTGTCATTTGCATGTACAATACCATTTACTCTAATCCTTCGATTCAACATGCTCTTGCTCAAGGTGATATCAAAATCTTTCACAACAGACATGAAGAGTTTGCGTATGCTGTCGACTTTCCCGACCTTGATCCAGAGAAGGATTTTGTTATTAATGTTGACGTGTGTGCAGGTGAAAGATACAAAGACAAGGATGCTGGTATTGAGAACTTATATGGTAAAGGCATAGCTGACGTATTAAATGCTCTTGAATGGGAAGGATTTAAGTTCTACTTTTGTGAGTACACCGGAGACCCGGAAGAAGCTGACGAAATGGATCAGTGGGTTGAAAAGAAAATACCAGGTCTTTCTTTTATTATTCCTATTGATTGCCCGAATGATAATTGGCATGGTGAGGCCCGGCTTCCAATAGAAAGAATGACCAAGGCAATACTTATGTTACAAAGATTAATCTGTTATTTATTATAAAATGGCAAATACAAAGAACAAAACGATACTGGTCCACGATAGTGGTGCATTCTTCGAAATCGCCCTGGCACTTGCAGATCACTATAAGCAAGTGCTTTATTACGTACCATGGGAAAGCGGATTCCCAAGTCCTGATAAGGCCCGGGTGGGCACAGAATGGGTCAATGGTAAACAGCTTGATACATTTGATGGAAAAGCATTCAAACGTGTGCCGGAGTTTTTTGAGGCACTTAAAGAAGCAGATATTGTATTCTTTACCGATTGTTACAATGGTGATCTGATGGAACATCTCAGAGAGATGGGTTATCCTGTCTGTGGTTCTGGCCGGGGCCAGATCCTGGAACTTGACCGTTGGCTATGCAAGCAGACTTTCAAAGCTGCTGGCATGGATGTAAATTCAATGAAGCGAGTTACCGGAATGACAGCATTGCGTGAGTTGTTGAAGAAAGAGGAAGATCGTTATATTAAAATATCTCGATATAGGAAACTGGTTGAAACATTCCACCATGAGACCTACCAGCTCTCTGAGGCAATCCTTGACAAAATGCAGCACGAATTGGGCCCGATGGCAGAAACCATTGAGTTCATTATTGAAGAGCCAATTGAGGCCATTGTAGAGGAAGGAATCGACTGTTATACAGTTGATGGTAAATACCCAAAGAATACTTTGGCCGGCACTGAGGTAAAAGACAGGGCTTATTATGGTGAGATAATGGATTACGATAAATTATCTCCCGGGGTACAGAGGACTACTAACCAGATATCACCAATGCTGAAGAAGTATGGATATAAAGGATTTTTTTCAACTGAGGTTCGTACAACTAAGGACAAAGAGAATTATCTATCCGATATGACCTGCCGGCTCCCAATGCCACCAAGTCCTCTGTACACAATTATGTTCGAGAACCTGGGTGAGATCATTTGGGGTATAGCTAATGGTGAGATAGTTGATATCAAGCCGAAGTACAAATGCGGTTTGTATGTTACACTGTATAGCGATTTCTTCGATAGTGACCACCAGCCGGTATGGTTTCCGAAAGAGTACCGGGATAACGTCAAGATATCATACCCTATCAAGGTAGATGGTAAATATACCGCTATTAATATCAATGGTTTTCCTGAAGTAGGTAGCGTAGTTGTGGGTGGTAACTCTTTTGAGGAATGTTACAAGCTGATGGAAAAGATTGCTCCGGAAGTAAAAGGATACGGTTTAAAGATTGAAGTTAAAGATTGTGAAGTAGCTAAGGGTGAGTTTGATAAAATGATGGGTAAAAAATCATAATATGGCAAAATTAGCAACTGCTGCAGAAAATGCTTCTAGGTTTGTACCCACCTCGATGGAGAGTGAAGGTATGGGAAAGAAGTGGTTATTAAAGGAAATGATGCATACAGAGTATCTTTGTGTTGAACATCCGCATGTAGCACTCAAGTTTCTGCCTGGGGGAATCCTTCAGGTATTTGGTGAGCAGAAACAACCAATCATTCACCGATATTCTATTTCTCACCAGATTGATGAGGATGAATACTATATGGAGGTAATACCTAACCTGACTGATGAGCCAGGTAAACTGAAAATGGACATAATGAAGAATCATCTAACTTTGACTAATAAAAATGGTGAGGTCCTTCATCTAAACAAACTTAATTTAAGAGCTTACGACAACGCTAAATAATATGGCAATCTGGGGAGTAGACTGTAACCGGGTAAAAATGTCCGGTAAAATGATATCAGAAGTAGTTGCAGCAAATGGTAAAAAAAGCAAGCTTTACGATAATATTGTTGAGCATTTGTCTACAATGGACAAAGCTGATATAGATAATCTTAGAGAAACTTTCAGATCATGGGAAGGTAAAATTGTAGGTGATGTAGATAATAACCGACACCTTGCATTGGCACTTTATGCTAAAACGCACAGTACCAACTTTAAAGAATGGTTTGGCAATAGTAAAGTAGTAGATGAGAATGATGAACCATTAATGGTATATCATGGTAGTCCTAAGTCTTTTTCTGAATTTAAGTTACCAGATGGGTGGAAAGTACAAAGAGGTATATATTTTACAACTAATATTGAATTAGCAAAAGGTAGTGGAGGTTCTTCAAACTGGGATAAAGTATCAAATATTTATCCTGTTTTTTTAAGTCTTCAAAATCCAAGAATTGAAACACATCCTTATGAGGTTCATGAATTAGAAACTAAACAAAATTATTTAACTGGATTTGATTCTTTTATTTTAAATAATGAAAGAAGAAATATAAATTTTGAAGAAATTGTAGCGTTTGACCCCAATCAAATAAAATCACTTTTTAATGAAGGTGGTGCGGTTACTGAACAAAAGAAAGGTTCACCAGAAATAACTACTCAGTATGGTTATCAAAAACCAGTAGCTGACAATAAGATGTGGCCTGAGCAATATGAAGACTTTTCTCAGATACAAGACTTTACTGAAAGAAGAGAAGCTGTTAATAGAAGAGCTGCATACCTTGAGTCAAAGGGAGCAAAGGTTGAAAGAGGGAATCTTGGATTAAAACATTGGTCTGATCCTAAAAATATGTACTATCAAACTGGTAGTATTGATAGTTCTTTGGCATCTGATGTTACTGTTGATAAATGGAAAGACTGGTTTGAATCAAAAGGTATTGATTACGATACTCTAACCGGCAATCTCTTTGACGATCAAGGTAACCCTCTTGATGTAAACGAGACTGTCGATATTGCAAATAGAATAGTTCGTGTAGCTGCCGGCAAAGAAAATAGTGCTATTGGTGAAGCAGGTATGCACATTGTAACAAGCATCATTAAAAATGTCGAACCAAAATTGTTCAAAGAAATGATGAACAATATTGGTGACTATGAAATATTTCAAGATGTAGTAAAACAGTATAAAGATCTTAGAGCTTATCAGACAAAAGATGGTAAACCTAATATTGCTAAACTCAAAGAAGAAGCAATAGGTAAGGTTCTAAATGAGTATTATATACTTCAGGAAGAAGGTTCGTTATCAAGACCAGAGAATATTAAAAAAGTACAAGCAGTTCAATCTTGGTGGCAACGTATACTTACCAGGTTAAAAGACTGGTTTGTAGGCAACCCTTTTGAAAAAGCCGTAAAAGAATTTGACAAAGGTACTTATGATAAGAAAGATCCTATTCAATATGTAAACAAACTTCGTGACCTTGACACAGGGATGGAGTCTTACGATGAGTTCAGTAAAAATACTATTGATAACTATAAAGAAGCAATCAAAGGCTTACCTGATAAAAGTGTCATTGTTACTCACGGTACTGTAGTTTCATTGCTTAAATCTTGGAAAGAATCAGGTTATTCCGATAGTGTAGATGAATCAATGTTTAATGAGCAGAGGATCAACAATACTCATATTGAAGAAATTGATCACGATGGTAAGAAGATATATATTGTTCGTCATGGTGAATCTCAGGCAAATTTCAGAGGAGAGGAATCTGACAAAGAAACACCTCTTACAGAAAGAGGTATAATACAATCAATGAGTGTTGCGGAGTTATTGAAAGATAAAGATATCAACACTGTTGTAAGTACGGATACCAGTAGGACAAAAGAAACTGCCAATATCATCCGCAGAGAATTAGATATGGATTCTACCTTTTATCAAAAAACCGATGATGAAGAAGGTAAGAAACTTTATGACAAGTTTGAAGCACAAAATGATATCAGGTATGATGAAACTAATTCAATGTATCTGAAAAAGGGTATAGATAGTAAGGAAGTTAAACCTGAGACCAGAGTTACTCAAATAGCAAAGAAAGTTTATAGTGAAAGGTTTCCTGAGAAAAAGGAGACCAAAAAAGATATTACCGATAGAGAAACCGGTACACGTCTTCACTCTTACATGCATGATATATTCAAGCGAATAATTGATCCGGTTACAGGTAAAGTTAGAGATACTATATTACCTAAAACTATACGTACACAAGGTGAAGATGAGATATACAGCAAGCTTGAAACTTATCTGAAAACAAAAATTGATCAATATACAACTATGGACCCTGATTATAGATTTAGGGCCGAACAAATATTATACCTATCTGGTCAACGTCCAGGTAAAGGTGACATTGTTGGTACAGCCGATTTTATTGGTATCTCTTCTAAAGGTGCTGTACGTAATCTTGACTGGAAATTCATGAATGAAAAAGAATGGGATGATATATCAGCAGTTACTCAAAAAGCTCACAAAGTACAATTAGACCAGTATGGTAAAATAATGAGGCAATCTTATGGTGTAAAACAAATACTTGAGAGTAACACTGTTCCTATAAAAATTATTTATGGAATAGGGCCTGAGCAATATACTCTAAAAAATATAGTTGTAGGAGATCCAGACTACTCAAATATTAATGATAAGACTTTGCTCCCTGTAGTGTCGTCTCAAGTAGATATTGTTGATAAAGACGGCAATACTGACCTTAAAATAACATCACTTATGCGAAAACTAAACGATGTAGGTGAAAAGATTTATAACAAAAGGGGATCTGCAAGAGAAAGACGTGAACTTGATAAACAATACCAGGCTGTCAGTTATGCAATTAGAACTGCAATTCATGCAAAAAGTTACGATGCTATGGCTACTATTGGTTTGAATATAGTAAAGGCTCACATCAGAAATATACGAGAAGTAAAGGCATTCTTGGATAAAGCATCTGCATCTGGTGAAGATAGATTTAAAGATGCCACTGCTATTGCAAAGTATGTTGATAAGTTACTTGATGCCAAAGCAAGTCTTGATGTATTTAAAGACTTAAAAGTAATTATGGCTGATTACATGGAGCACCTTGAGCCAGAAGATAAGGAGCAACTTAATGAAATATTCCAAAGTATAGATAGTAATATCAAATATGCAGAGGATATGATGTACGATCCTTTGAGTAAAAAGGGTATACTTGATACTGCAGCAATGACAATAGGTGAGTTTGTAAACATCTTTAATATTCAGTCTTTAGACAAGCAACTTAATATAATTGATAAGAATTTTCTTACTGCCGGATCAGCACCAATTAAGACAAGCCAGGCCTTCTATAAATATAAAAGTCGGGCAGAACATTTATTGTCAATGAGACAAGCAGAAGAAGCTAAAGTTCAAGATAAAATATCCAGAGATCTGACTGATTGGATGGGGGGTTCTTGGGATAACGAAAAACTTTTGAAATCTGTTTTCAAAGAAGGTAGAATAAGAGGAGGCTTGATTTCAAAATACTCAAAAGACTTTTATGAAAATATTAGATCTGCTCAGGAAAATAATGACAAACAAAAACTTGCAGAGTTGATTGATACAGATGCATACATGGCTGATTATGAACAGGACCTGGAAAGATTCAAAGACTTTGCAGAAAAACAGGTTTATGATGCAGCAAGTCATAACGATGATCTTACCAAGAGAAAAGGTACACTTGATCAAGAGAGAAGAGAAAAAGCTATAGAAGGATTTAAAGATACCTACGATATCCGTAGATCAGTGTCTAAAAGGAATAATAGGTTGTATATGTATGCAACTGATGCTGCCTGGTCAAAGGAATATAAGTATATAAGTCAAAAGGGTAACGAGGCTCTTTTAAATTTCTATGATTATGTGACAAAGCTTAATTCAAAAGCACATAAAATAGGAATGTTTGGTGATTACTATCATAGTTTCTTCCCTCAAGTAAGGGCAAGAACACTTGAAAGAAAAGTTGAACTTACAGCAGAAGCAATGAAGGAAAATATACTTAGTTCCTTTGTTACTGAAATGGGAGAGATGAGATATAGAGATGAACTTACCGGAGAACTTGTAAGGTCAATAAGAGGTAGATACCTTCATGATCTTGGTGATGATAAACAAGTATCTACTGATGTAATGAAATCTCTTTCATTGTATGCAAGTGATGTTATTGCATTTGAAGAAAAAGATAAAATAGAAGCAATTGCAAAACTTCTGCTTGAGTATGAAAAGAACAAAAAGGTTCAGACATATGATAAAGGTAGACTTGTAAAGAAAGAGACAGGTGAACTTATAGGAAGCGAGAATGTTATAAACTATGAGTATCTAAGAAACTATATCAATCATAGTGTATATGGAGAAAGAACTATAGGAGAAGAAAAAGGTTTTAAAACTACTATAGGTGGTGAGGAACAATTTGTTACATACAGAAAAATGACAGATACTGCTCTTAGATGGTTTAGTCTTAAAACACTTGGTTTTAATGTAAGCACAGGCATGTCAAACTTGTTTGGTGGTGCAGCTAACTCATTAATTAATTCAGGTAGAGATTTTACTGCAGTTGAATTTGGTGAAGCATATAAAACTATATTAAGTGCTAAACTTTTTCGTGGAGAAAAAGGCAAGAAGTTTCTTTCATTATATGAAAAGTTTGTTCCTTTTACAGAACAAGTATCAATACACCTTGGTAAACATGCATCAAAGAAACAGGTTCTTAACTGGTTATCAAGTGATGGTATTATGGTATTAATGAGAAAATCTGACGATCTTGTACAAATGGCAAACGCCAGTGTGTATTTTCAAAATACAATGATTGAAAATGGTAAGCTTATAAATATTAGGCAATATGTTAAAGATAAATATGATTATGCTAATCTTTACAAACTTCCTGAAACTGAAAGAAATAAAATTAGAGAAAACATTGAAGCTGAAGTAAAAGAACTTCAAAAGACACGTAATCTGTTCAACGATAAAAATATCAAATACAATGATGATAATCATGATATTGAATGGGGCGTTAAAGACCTTGATGAGACACAAGTAGATCTTCGTCAAAAAATACAGCAGCTTACGGTTGATTGTCTTGGTAACAGAACACCTGGAGAGGTTGCACAAATAAATATGTCCTTATTTGGTGGAGCTTTAACAACATTTCGTGGATGGATACCAAGACTTGTTGAAAAAAGATATGGAGGTTTTAAGTATCATGCCGGTGCAGGAACTTATGAAATCGGTAGAATGAGAATGCTTGGTGATGTATTATTTGATCATACTCAAGGTAAATTAACTAATATAAAAAATAGTTTAGGTTATGGAGCATTTGGGGTAGGTGAATCAAGTATTGTAGATATTGCAAAACGACAATACCAAAGAAGGTTAGCACAAACTGCAGAAATAGAAGGTACAAGTGAAACAATGTTTTCTAAAACAGTTACTGAAGCAGAATTTGTAGATCAATATCTACATGGTGTAAAAGCACAAGTACGTGAGTTAATGGGAGCTATTGCATTAACTGCAGCATTTTATGTTGCACTATCTTATGCAAAATCATTGAAGAAAGATCAAGATAATTATGGTGAAATAGGAAGAGCTAAATATACAGCCAAGTTACTTGATAAATTTTCAGATGAGCTTGGATTCTTTTATAATTATAGTTCTTTTACCTCAATAATTGGAACTGGTTCATCTGGTGGTGGTCCTATACCTATACTTACAACATTGTCTGATTTAGGTAAGTTCTTAAAAGACAGTTACAATGAAACTTCATATCTCATCCAAGGTGATGAAGAAAAAGCTGCTAATGTACATCTTTTAAAGTATCCTATAAGCTGGACTCCTGTACTTAATCAATTCTCCCAAATGCTTGCAATGGGAAATGAAGAATGGAATGATTTCATTTATGGTAAAAAACACGGCACTAAAATGTTCTATGGTGTCAAATAACGGCATATAGAAATCGAATTATTTTAAATTATCTATTGTTTGCATCAAGGTAGCCATTACTTTTACACTGCGGTTACCTATTGAAGACGATAGTTTTCTTTACCTCTTAAAATGTTAAATTGTATGGACTACGGACCAATACAACCAGGAACGCAAAGTACTCTTAACGGAATGAGACCAACTCTAAGGTCTTCAGAAGAGTCAAAGTTTCTCTGGTTACTTATTCAAGAAGTTAAAAGACTCAATGGGTCTTTACATAACGTATTCACATCTGCTCCAGCAGCGTTTACAGTAGGTACAACCACAGGTGCTCCAACAAACGGTGCATCATCTTGGACAATTACTACAATCAATGTGATTGGAAAAAATCCGGTATTCTTACTTAACGGTACTCCGAAAGCAGCAGGTGTAGATTACACTTTCAATAACTCAACAGGAATCATGACCTTGAGCAGTGGTACATTTGCTACTGCCCAGGTATGGACAGTAATATATTAACAACTTTTAAAAAATAAAACGATGACAAACCAATTTAGTAACAATGATCTTTACCTGAAGTCAACAGGTCCGATTACGTCAAATAATCCTGTAGCAGGTGTAGGTTATGCAACAGGTGCAGGTGCTGCAAACGCAGGGGTAGCAAGAACAGGTACAACTGCAATTTCAAATACCTTAACGGGTTCAATTACTTTAGCAGCCGGTGCAGGAAGTGCGACTCCTGCAACTATTACACTGACCAATACTGCAATTGCAGCTACTGATGTGATAGTAGTTAACCAAAAGTCAGGCTCAAATCTGTATGAAACATTTGTAACAGCAGTAGGTACAGGTACATTTAACCTTACTTTCTTTACTACAGGTGGTACAACTTCAGATAGCCCTGTATTTAACTTTGCTGTAATTAAGGGTGTTACTTCATAGTAACTTCAGCAATTCGATTTTAAAACAACTACATATTGAAAAAGGTAACGATACTTATCTCAGTACCCTTTGACCTGTATTTTGCCTCGGAAATAGAAGTACAATGTCACAACTTCAGAAAGTTTGGCTACAGTTCAGCTCTCCAGGTCATTGTTTATGAAACCGGTGAGAATACGTACAGGGAATACTGGGATAGATTGGCAGAAAGGTATAAGGAGGTTAAGTTCTTCTTCTACAGCGATGATAGCATTCAACATATAGTGAAAGCATATCCTCCTTATATCCGGCCATTCTGTTTTCAAAAGCATTGGATGGCACATCCAGAACTTAAAGATCATACCATAATCTACCTTGATGGTGATGTGATATTTAGCAAGCACTTGGATTTTTCAAAGTATATTAACGATGACATTTGTTATATGTCAAGGACAAAATATATTGATGCTAATTATTTTGCCAATAAGCGAAAAGATGTACTACCATTCAGACTTGCTGATTACGATAAAGTTGATGTGCTTGAAAACATGGCAGCAATTGCAGGTATAAGTAAACAAACTGTAATTGACAATATTGAGAACACCGGAGGATGTCAGTATATTCTAAAAGGAATAACTGCTGATTTCTGGGCAGAGCTTGGTGATATTTGCATACAGATAAGCTTGTATGCAAAAGACATTAACAGAAGGTTCTTTTCAAGTGAAGATAAAGGCTTTCAATCCTGGGCTCTTGGTGATATGTGTGGACTACTGTGGCTTCTTTGGAAGCAAGGTAAAGAAACACGATGCCCGGAAGAATTAGATTTTAGCTGGTCAAGTAATCCTATTGAAGAATATGGAAAACATGCATTCTTTCATAACGCCGGTGTAATTAAAAACTACATGGAGTTACATGGTGAAAAACGAAAGTTGTTCAATAAGAACGATTTACGTTTCAGATCAAATACGCTTACCTTTTTCGATTTGGAATACGAGGGTATATCCGAAGATTACTGTAGCATCATGTATGTAAAAGCAATCAAGGAAGTTGAAGACCCAATTTGCAAAACAAACTTGAAATTATATTAACAATAAAAAACATTAATCATGGCTGGCAATTCAAGCGGAAACCGCAGAAATCTGGTAGGCTGGATAAGATTAGATGGTAACGGTAACATCATACCTGGATCGGAGCAATACCGACCAAAGGGTGTGCAGCCAAAGAATGGTTACTGGAGACAAATCCAGACTGACTATACTGACTGTAATGGTGTACCTGCATCAACTCTTACTATACTCAATAATAACTCATCTTACGATGTTACAACAGTAGAGACCACAGATGATGGCCTGGAATACTATGGTACTATCGCAAAGAATGGTGGCATGTATACTTTCGTTATACCTTTTGGTAATGATTATACATTTGTACTTACTGCCGGCGGTAACGTAACTGCAGCCGTAGTTACAAAAGTAGCTAATAATGCACCTGATGGTACTACATTCAGTGCTACTGTAACAGGAAGTGGAACATCTTCTCCAATTGTAGCTACACCGGCAAGATCAGGACAACAATATCTGTTAACGCTATCATAATCTAAAGAATGAGCTCTACTGTTAAAAGTATCGACTACAGCAAGGCGTTTACATGGTTATTAGGTATCACCCTTGCTTTTTTTGCATGGTTTGGAAAAGTTGCTTACGAGAAACTTAATTCTATAGATAGTAAAGTTGAAACATTATTGGTTCAGAATGGAATCCAGAAGACCGAAATAGATAACTTGAAAGAACAGATCAAAGGAATAAATCCTTACAAGAATAACAATGACAAAACTGTTCTTGTTAGTCATCAAGAAGCAATATTACCAGATCAAACAGAGCTAAAGAAAAAGTATTCTTTAGTATCTAAATAAAATAAATTACATATGGTAGCATTACAATGGTTGAAAAAATACCTTAAAGACTTTACATGGAAAGACTTTGGATATGTTGCAATTATTGTAGTGCTACTTATTTGTAGTATAAGAAGCTGTCATTCTGACCCCGGGCCAATCCCGATAGTCCCACCGGCTTACAAGCCAACTGAGCAGAAGACAGACAAAAAGGGAACAGAGTACACTCAAGTAACTGGGACTCTTTACACACCTGAGCAAATGAAACACGTAGTAGATTCTATTGCAAAGGCCCTAGGGGTTAAACCTGGGGGTGTCACTGGAGTTACAGGTACAACAACTATTATTGATACACATGCCCACACTACGAAAACTGTCTACGTTGATACGTTCACTCACACAATTGCTGACAGTATCTCTACGAAAGATTACTTTTTATCTTACCACGGGAATTATGCAACACGAGTTGGTGATTTCCATATGCAGCTTTCTCCTGATACTGCTACTTATGTTGGTGTTGTTACTAAGCGATTGCTCCGGTCCGACAAATACGAACTCAAGATCTACCATACCAACAAACTATTTGAACCCCAACAAGGATACAGTTATACCAGTACCACACCAAAGACGATTGCGGTCATAGGCCCTTTCTTAGGATTAGGTTATAATGGTAGGATAGTACCAGTCATTGGAGTAGGAATTACATTTAATTTAGTAGGAATCAAGAAAAAGAAATAATGTCGGCAGTTGAATACATAGGGGAGCACATGCTCACTGATAACGAGCTTGAAATTTTCAATATTTTATTTGGGATATTGTATTATTCTGATCCTGCATATAAGGCAACTATTTTTAAGAAAGATGACGAGATTATTGGGCACATCACTCCATCAAGGTCGGAAAATAAACAGGCTATTATAGACAATCTGTTATTCTTTAATAGAGTAATTAAATTAAGAGTTAGATATAGTTCATCATTAGCAATTAGTAAAAAAGTTTCTTTTAGGATACCTTTGGAAAAATCCAAATCTTCAGTACCTTTACACTCTTAAAAACTACATATGTTGAAAAACGGAGCACAGTACAAATGGCCATCAGATGCCACATTTACTTTGACTAACGAACAGTTTGGTCTTTTGTATAGCAGTCTGAGCACAATGGTAAACACACCACAGTTCCAGTCTAAAATTGTTGAGGCACAGCAAACACTGGGTATTGCACAATTGCAGCAGACAATGAACGATGTTCTTGAAAAAGCTGTTACAGATGGTGTTGCTACTGAAATTATGCCTGAAGAAGGTTCATCTATTGAGGGTGCACCGGAAGAGCAGTAAGGATAGAAATTACTTCCTTCTCAAGGTAAGGAACAACAATGGGGGTTATGGATTCATGTTCATAATCCCCATTTTTATCTTTAGCAATAATAGGGTATCCATTACTATCCTGGTTAGCCACCTTAAACTTGATATGATAAATGGTCATAACACCTGGAGACAACAAAGGGTTATGCTGCAAGATCATCCACATGTAAATGCTCATTTGCAGGGCATAGTGACTTAAATGGCAGTCATCCAGGTGTTGTATAGGAGCTAACATCTTCTTCCCCCGGAAACCGGCTGTTTCCAGTTTCTTATTTGTTTTGTAGTCACCTATGTTTACGGTACCTTGAGGTGTGCATTCTACTCTATCCGCTTGTCCACAAATACTGTATTTAGCATTATAGATAAAATGCTCTGGGTATACTCCTGGTTCTAATATTTGGTTACCTGCATATTTCCAGCCTTCTTTAATATGATAAGTAGATTTAGGGTTTACTTCAGCATCTTCCATTTTTTTATGAAAATGTGAGCCTACTGTAGTACTTCTATTTTTTTCATTTTCCCAGATACGGAGAACTTCGGTTGGATTCATTCCGTACCATTTTGAGGTAGGATCTGCTACATTTTTGTAGACAATAGATGAATCAAATGGTACTTTATAATGAGAAATTAGAGTAGTCACACCCAACCACTTTCGTCCATCGGGTGTGACTGACTCATATTTGTGACCTGTTTCAAGAAATTTTAACATGTATCAAAGATACAAATTAAATACTTATGTGTTTTATTCTTTTGTAACTAAGTCTTTTAAAGTTACATATCCTTCTTTCTCAAGGTCGTAAACATCAAAAGTAAATACAGGACCATCGTCACAAGTTTTTACTTTAATACCAGTAACAATATCTCCTTTTTCTGTTGGAACATTTGCTTGAAATACTTTACCTTTTGGAAAAGTGAAATGTTCATCTACTACTTGGTCTTTTATCCAAGTTACTTCTACTTTTTTCATATGTTTTTATTTCTTTTCTAACCTATTAAATGCTTCAGTAAATGCTATTATTTCTGCCTCTTTTCTACTTGCTGCAGAACTTTCTATAGGAAAACCATCCGCAACTCTGTACTTCCAACCTTGGCCGGGATTCCATACTGAAACTACAATACCTTGAGCATCAAAGAAGTCATACAAATCTCGTGACCAGTTGGCTAACGACAGAGTTATCATATTGTCATTAACAATATTATCCATTAATTCACCAGGTATCTGTTTTGAGCTTACTATTGCAGCTTTTGTTTTTACATATGCTTTGAAAAGTTCAAAGCTTTTTGGGTGTGACGTTTTTGTTATCAT
>Ga0214171_1000090_pt1 | contig 32532 bp, 41 predicted proteins | sample TroBogEpilimnion_40_FD_153009 | JGI IMG/M metagenome (GOLD analysis project Ga0214171, IMG submission 153009) | Freshwater microbial communities from Trout Bog Lake, WI - 02JUL2007 epilimnion | ecosystem: Environmental > Aquatic > Freshwater > Lake > Epilimnion/Euphotic zone | place: Trout Bog... | reverse complement strand
CTATCGGCTGTGCCTAGATTGCCTGAGGTTGTACGGTTAAAGGAGTCAATGACAGAGGCCTTAAACCATTGCTTCCATTGACCGCCAACTTTAATAAAGGCTGAAGTAGCCCCATGCCATGCGCCGCTTACCTTTACAAGGATACCTACGGATGTATTTATATTTCCGTTTTGTCTAATTTTTCCTGGCATTACTGATACACAATCCAGATGTCTCCATCGTTGCCCTGGCCTGTTGTTGGTGCTGTTGTAGAGACCCATGTATTGCGGACAACGCCTAGAGAAGTTGAGGCGGCTGTTACTGAAGCATTTGCTGTTGCAAGATAAACTGTTGGAGTCTGCCATGAAAGGGCAGAACCATTGCTGCTAAGAACTGTACCAGCTCCACCGATAGCCAAGCGTCCTACAGCTGAGGCACCTGTTCCCACCACAAGATCACCAGCTGCACTAACTGTGCTTAGTGGGATCTTTGTAGTATCTGTTGGGGTACCCCAAGCAACTGAGGTGCCGTTCATAATAAGAGATTGGCCGGCAGTTCCATTAGCAAGGTTAGTTACTGTGGCGTTACCAGAACCGATAAGAAGATCGCCTGCAGCTGTTACGGTTGAGAGCGGGATCTTGGTATTGGCATTATTATTGGCGGCAGTCGTAGCAGCTGTAAGAGTATTGTAGTCAGTGCTATTAACATAGAGAACGTTACTAGAACCCACAGCTGGAATACCGGAGGAGTTGACGTTGAAGCCAAGCACAGAGCCAGAAGTATATGTCTCAATAAGGTTGGCTGTTCCTGAGCCTACCTTTAGTACAAGTCCTTTTGTAGAGCTAGTGATAATAGTGCTTCCGCCATTGATGCTGACATATGGACTATTAGCCACACCATTTACCAAGCCATACTCAATGTTGTTGAGGCGATCGCCCAAGGTAGACCAACCGGTAGTCTTAGCAAAAGTTCCTGAGTAGGTAGAAATCAGGGGACTTTGATTGGTCAGGGCAGAACCAAGGGTTGTCTCAATAGCAGTAATCTCAACCTGTAGTGCATTGACGTTATCAGCCAAAACGGTGCTGACAAGGTCAACCTCTGGTTGGTAGGTTTTAACCTGATTTGGATATGAAGCTGTTGCCATGGGACTCCTCTAAAAACTAGATGAGGGTAGTTTAGCAGAGGGCTTACTCGTATTCCTTCTTAACCCAGCGCACCTTTTTGTACCCGCCATACATATACTTAGTGACAGCAAAAAGCTGTTTCTTAATATAGGTGGCGTTATAAGGCAATACCTGGGACTTCCAGGAATCACGCTTGATTGGGATTACCTGAATGATTGGAGTGCCCGCAGGGATAATGCCCTCAAAATCTTTTGCCAAGAAGAATGGTATTTGACCGCCAAGAGAGAAGCCATCTGAATCCATAATTCCTGATGTCGTAACAAAAGGCAGCTCAAAACGATTGAGCGGACTTGTAATCATAAGGCTGTACCCAGGTGGGGTTTCTATTGCCCAATGGAAGTTCCAAGCGTAAAGAGTCTCATCCATTCCTGGTGGGCGGGGAAGAGTCCTAGCCATATCAGCTGAGCGGATCTCGATGGGGCCAGGCTCTTCATTCCAGAAAAACCCAACCCCTTGAGCATCACGCTTAACTAGTAAGTCTGCTGGAAGCTCAATCATATAGCCTGCAGTCATCCCATCTAGGAAAGGTACGCATAGCTTAAGATCTTTGTTTAGTCCGCCCTCAGGTAGAGGCTCCATCTTTCCCGAACGCCAGCGATTAGCCTTCTTGTACCAATCCGGCACATATGACCGAGAAGGCTTAGGTGGGTCGTACTTATCCTCAACCTCTTGGGACATAGGAATAAACTTGATCTTTTTTGCCATATTAGAGTCCTGTCGTAAACGTGTGTACGCAAGCCACCATGATAACTACTCCACAGATAGCTGCTATAACTTTGTAATAATCTTTCCAGTTAGCTCCAAAATATCGTTGACCTAAGAGCATGCACTTATGGAATGGAGACAGCATATATCCTGACCATCCTACTGAGAATAGGAGAGGCAGGTATGAGATACCAAAGGTGGCTGCAGTTAGGGCAACCACTCCAGTAAACTTTTCACTGCTTCCAAATAACCAGCTCATGGTAAATACTAGGGGCAAGATAGCAATGATTGCTACGTTCTTGTTGGTATGGGCTAATAGATGGTCAAACCAACCTGAGTGAGCATAGACAATGTTTCCTAAAACCATAAGGGTAAACACAGACGCTACGGTTATTACGCCCTCTTTAAAATATTTCCTGCCGTCAAGATCTTGACGTTCTCTGTGTCCACGAACTACGATATCAACATCGTCTTCTTTGACTACCCAAAAGTCATAGACCAAACCCGTGATGATTACTGTTAATAGCGCAGGCCAAATATGCCCAAAGAATCTCCAGTATCCAATATGAAGAGCTGCCATAGGTAGAATTACAGAGGCTTCTAGTGGGGACCAGAAGTAGAAGTGGTGGGCATTGAGATAATCTACAACAGCAAACTTCTTACGCTTTGCAGGATCCTCGGGGGCAATGGTTCTTAGGATTCCACCTGAAACTACGGTACGTCCATTAATAGGAAGCACCGCAGTTATAGCAGAAGTAAGTACCATTACTCCACGCTTAGACTTCATTCTCCTAGCAAGCAAGCTAAAGAAAGGTTGGAACACATCAAACTTAGTAGCATAATATGAGAGTACTAGCACAAAAGCTAGGGCAACAATATATTGCCAGTCTGAAATGTAATCTGAAAATGTCATTTATTTACCACCATAATGTAAAGCCCATTCCACCAGTCTTGGGCTGACTCAATCTTGTTAAGTACTTTCTTACCATATAGCAACTTTAAGCCAGCTCGTTTAACACCTTCCTCTGCTGCCATAACTACGTCAGTCCAGTTAGCATCATCAAAGACCAAGATTGCCTGATCTGCAAAGCAGTCTTTGTACCGGGTAAGAACCTTAATCAGTTCCTCCGGTTGATGTGGGCCATCATAAAAAAATAAGTCTACACCATTTATATCTGAAACCTCAACCTCGTGCATATCCTCATTCAGGATATGGACCTTGTTATTTCCTACATAAGGTGCGATGTTCTTTTCAAACTCTACTAGGCTATTAGGGGGAAGTTGCATATGGGCCTCAGCGGGCTGTAAATCCTCTTCCCACATGTCAATGAAGTAGGCGGTCAGATTATTACCTGCCAAAGCTCCTGCGGCCGTAGCGCCCAAATACGCCCCGATTTCGAGGTATGTAGAGGAACGTGAGGCAAGACCATTTAGAAGCTGCTGAACCCTCTTGCTGGTTAGGCCTGGAATATCAATGTCAACCTTACGGTTAACTGAGGTTACAAGCTCTTGGGTAACAACCAGGGTCTTAGGAATCCTCTGGTCACCGTACTTAGCTGCCACAATCTTGTCGCAGTAGCCGCAATCCCAGCAGTCAAACTTACAATTCTTAATCTTATTGCGCCAGATATCAATAGGCTTATCTACTAGGTTGGTCTCATTGATGAAGTCATTGAAGTGTTCGTACAGGATAGACTCTCCCGCAACGTACTTCCTAATAATGTTCATAGTTTCTTTGAGGCGAGTGTGGGCTTCACGACCATGCATCTTGATTACGTCAATGCCTAGATCTGATAGGAAGAAGTCCCAGTCTTCTTTCCAGGGTGGGAAGTTAGCTAGCTTAAGTGTGGTGCCTTGTTCCTCATAGTTCCACTTCATGCATGAGACTCGGCTGATAGGGTCGTTAAAATACTGGGCATCATTTCCCACACGGGTGTTGTTAAACTGGTAGTGCTCATCCATCATGATGCAGCCGCCAAGACAGCCCTCATTAGCTAGGAGGGATAGCTTTACGCCGTACTTATCTTTGGCCTTCTTAAAACGCATAAGCTTGTCATGATCACGCATAAGATCACGATCCAGATTGATATAGTCAAATCCGGCCTTAGCCAGCTTCTCTATGTCCCTAGGTTCGCTGACATTTCTAAGGATGGTGTTCTTTACAAATAGATCAGGAAATGCTTCTTTGATCTGCCCGGTAGACATCCAGTGAGTATGTGGAATAGTAGCTGAGCGGATGCCTGCATCATAAAGAGGCTTAAAGTTCTTTATAAACAGATCTAGATTCTCTTGGGAGGGGCGCACGTAGATGTTGTTAAATACGGCTGAAGCAGTTACGCCAGTATAGTTCTGAATACTAATAGCTAGCTCGTTGAGATAGTCATGGTCTTCCTTTTCACCTACAAAGGTATCGCCCATAGCATCCTGTGTAAAAGGCTCTATGCGGCAAGTAAAATAGAAGTCAAACAGAACATCCTTACAGTCAATCAGGAACTGTACGAAGTCAGCCATATCCTTTTCATTGAGCTTGGGGTTTAAAGGTACGCTGAACATATAGTGGCTCCATCTTTGCTCCGAATGCTTGACCTTGCTTTACATCTTCCTCGGTGAACTTGTACTTCCAACGTGCTGGGGCATCTGGCAGAACTTCTCCAGTTACCCGGTTCTTACGAGGGTACCATTCTAGCTTATCTTTTGGAAGTTGATGATAGGCCACAAAGTCTTCTTGAACCTTTATGTTATCAGTGTGTGAATTTTGCCAAAACTTCCAGCCGTAGGCTTCGTACTCTGAGAGCTCTATATCAACGGGAAAGTCAACAGGTCCGTCACCAAAATCTATGATATGCCAGACCTGCCATTGACCTATGATATTAAACTTATTCTGCTCCTCTAAAGGAAGGGAGTAGATATGATCTACAGTAACTGCGCCTATCATTCTAGCTCTAGCTTAGTATTTTTTTCTAGAAGCTCAATCGTAAATTCACGCTGCGATAGCTCAGCTAGCTTTTCTTTTTCAATGCTGCCTAGAGCATTTTGAACACGAGCAGACCAGTCAACAGCGACCTTCAAAGTCTCTACAGCATCATTTTCTGAGAGCATGGCAATAGCATCCATATTACCAGTTCCTAGACGACCCATAGAAATCAGGTCTAGGGCTGTTTGTTTTCCTAGGCGGGCAATCCAATGCTCACGCTCAAGCTTCTCACCAAGCTCGGGATTACGAATAGCTTCAGCCATATCCGTTCCGTCTGGTAGATAGGCTTCTCCTGAGGCATACATCTCTTCGATAGCTGTAATAAACCGCTTGCGCTCTTCATAGGCTTGAGCTAAACGACGCTTAATTTTAATAAGGTCGTTCTTATTTGTAATAAGTTCGAACTCTTTTAGCTTACGTTTTGCTGGTGAAGTCTCTTTTTCATACTCTTCTCTAAGGACTTCAACCTGGGCTTCTTGCTTAGCCGTATTCATAAGAAAGTTTTCTAACACTTCTTCACGAGCACGAAGCTCTAAAAGAAGTTGCTTGTATTTAGCATAAGGGGTAATCTGAGCATTACCAATAAAGTGCTTAATCTTAAAGTAGGGTACGCCCTGATCAGCAGTTGTAGAGAATTTGAGAAGATTAATTTGATCTTCTGTCAAATCTGAGGTATCTGTTACTAGTAAGTTCTCAATTTCTACTGAGCTCTTATCCAACCATTTGTTTTCCATTATGTCCTCCGTGTAGGGTATTAGTATATCTTAATCTCGCCAGTGGCCTGTTCCCGATGAGCGACCTGGGATAGCTCCGGCAGTGGATCCAGTTCCTGTAGCAGTTCCTGAAGGGGATCCGATACCAGAAGTAGTTCCACTATCTGTTGCATAGTTCCAACGCCAAGATAGGTTATTTTGAGCACCGTTATACATGCCGCCCAAATAGTTGTGGGTTTGGCCCATATCATAGTTTTCTTCACCGGCGTTAGTAATAGGTTTGCCGTAAGTTCCTACACTAACTTCTGTAGCATAGCTCCACTTACGGAAGTTGTTTCCTCCGTTATAGGTGCCTTCATTGCCTCCGTATCCATAGCCAGTCTTAGCATTTGTGCCCTTTTGCTGACCATGGTTTCCTGGAGAAGTTGCTGGTACTGACTCTTGTTCAGTTGCAAAAGTGAACTTAACTCTGTCTGTTGTTGCAGTGTCAGCAGCATCAGCCCAGAAATAACCCCAGTTCTCACTGAAGTGTGCTCCGGCGCCTGTTCCACCTTGCTGGAAGTTACTTGAGCCCGTACTTGCAGCAACTTCAGTTACAAGATTAAACTTTTGCCAAACTGCCGCACCTTGGTTACCGTTTTGGTAAGAAAGCTGATATGTTCCCCAAAGATCTTGTTTTTGAATTGTGGATGAGTCACCAACAGTTTGAGCAGTATTCATAGAAGTAGTTGCGGTATATGTAGTGTTGTTACGCATATTAAAGTTAGAAGTTGTAGTAAATGCTCCGACACCCTGAGTACCTGTACCGTTAGTTCCCCAAACAAAAGCGTTATTTCTTCCAGAAGCTCCAGAAGTATAGTTAGCTGCAGCTTGTAGTAAATCACCTAGGTTTGTAAAAGTATCGTTAGAGTGTGTGATCTGGTTCACATTACGCCAAGCTACGCCATTAGCGTAACCTGCGGCAACATAACCATAGTTAATTACTTGACGATAAAGATAAGGAAGTACTAGGCGCTCATCACGAGCCGTAGTAACAGCAAATACGCCATCATGTGTGCTAAAAGGCATTAGTCACTCCACATTCCTGTACCAGAAGAACGTCCTGGAATAGCTGAACCAGGAGAAGAACCGGTACCTGATTGGATACCTGCAGGCCACGAAGATGATGGCATATATCCACCAATATCTGTAGCATAGTTATAGCTGCCAGAGTCGTTAACTTGACCAGCTCCTGTATATGTACCTAAGGTATAACCTTTGTTCTGTCCAGTTAAGTAGTTTTCTTCACCTGAGTTAGGTACGCATTTAGTCATAGATGAGTTGTAGCCCATCATAGAAGAAGTAGTGTAGTTCCACTTACGGTAAGTATATCCACCGTTGTAGTTACCTTCGTTTCCTGAGAATCCAAAACCATTCTTAGAAGAAAGACCTTTTTGGTTCCCGTAAGAAGATATAGAAACTGACAGTGCAGACTCTGTAACGTTAGAAAAGTTAAATGAAGTTTGTCCACCTGCAGCACCGGTAATTGTGGTATCTCCGTACCAAATTCCACCACCTACATCGTAGTGGGCAGAAGCTCCACTACCAGTTTGGGTAAGGCTTGTACCAATTACGGATCCCCAAGTTTCAGTTGTCATATTCCACTGCTGAATGTACGAATAAACCGTCGTTGCTGCTGAGCTTGTGTATGTGGAACCGTTTACATAAGCAATATAGCCAGTTCCTAAAACATCTGTTTGAATTATAGCTTCTGGGTCATTCCACCAACCTGAGGCACTTGAAGGCTGTGTTTGACCCGTACCAGTTTTAAGAGCAAATTTAGCTACCTGGTTAGAAACAGCCATGCCGCTAGAACCAGTACCAGAAACGCCAATAGCATAACCATAGGTACGGTTAAACGCACCAGTAATATATCCGCCTGCCTGGTTTAAAATATTTCCATAGCTAACTGGTGTTTCTGTAGCCATGGGAAAATAGTTAACATCTTGCCATGCAACTGAGTTGGCATAGCCGGCTACACAGTAGCCGGTAGTTATAACTTGGCGATACTTATAGGGAGTCTCAGCTCCCCCATATTGTTGGAGGGAGCTGATAGGACCAATAATGTTACGCTGCGAAGCAAACGCTGGCATTTAATGGCCTCCTATTAGAATCCGATTGTTGCGTTAGCGAAGCATGTCCAAGTGCTCTGACGATATACGAATGTGAAGTTGAAGATATCAATCTTACCTGCAGAGCTTGATGGGAACGGTACAGTACCGCCCAACCAACGAATTGTTGCTGCAGAGCCGTTGATAGTAACAGTTGTTGGGACATATCCTGTAGCACCCTGGGTTACAAATCCGGTCATTGTAAAGACTTGACCAGCAGTTAGAGGGGCGTTAGTTACGTTCCAAGTCATGTTACCTGTTGGTGTGGTGGTAATGTACCAGATATTTGACTGTGTCCAGTCAAGGGTAGCTGTTGTACCAGAAGTCAAGGTTGTATCGTTGATGTATTCTTCAAGATCCTTGATATCAATTGGACCATTGATTGTTAAGCCACCATTAATTGTTGCAGCACCGGTAACTGTCAAAGTACCTGCGATAGAGGTGTTACCTGTACCTGCAGCAACCGTTACGGCGCCTGAGCTTACGCTCAATCCGCCGTTTACACCAGTTGTTCCGTAAACTACGGCAGTTCCGTTAGCACCTGTTACGGCAGTACCTGTTGCTGCGTTAGTTACGGTGAACTGTGCGCTTGTTGCTGAAGCAATTGTTACGTTAGTTAGGTTAAAGGCTGCAGTAGACAATCCACCAATTGTTACAACTTGACCTGTAGTAAAGGTGTTGGTAGCTGTGTAGGTAATTGTTCCGGCTGAGGCAGAGGCTGCTGTTACAACTGCAGTTGTTGCTGCTGGGGAAACGGTTGTTCCTCCACCCAAGGTTGTAGCACCAGTAGCTGCGTTGACTGTAACTCCAAGACCAATTCCGATAACACCTGTGGTCTGACCAAAGGTTACTGCACCGGTAAAGGTAGATGTACCAGCAACTACAAGGTTGCCTGAGGTATAGACGTTACCACCAGCGTAGATTGCGTAAGGGTTGGTGATAGTTACGTTTGTACCAGCAGTTGGTGTACCAAAGTAAGCGTTAGCATAAGTGGTGTAGGTAACTGCACTTGATGCCGCAATCGTAATATTAGATCCAAATGTGTTGGTGTATGCAGCAGCTACAGTACCTGTTGAGGTAGTATCTGTAAGAGTTGATGCTCCAGAACCTACGTGACGAATACCTGTTGTTGTCCAGGCAGGTGAAGAAATATTTCCTTGTATAGTTAGGGAACCATAAGGGGCGCCATAACCTGATCCAGAACCTTGGATTGTAAGTCCACCCACTACAACCTTATCGTAAACGATATCAATACCGTTTCCGTAGGTGTTCTGAGTGTAGTTAATGTTGGTTGTAGGCAAGGTGCTGATATTGGAAATAACGTTCCATTGTCCATCAGAAGCGTGCTTTGTCCAAGCAGAGTAACGGGTACGTTGTGGGCTATTTACTACACCGGTAGATACTGATGTGTAGTAGGTAACTGTACCGGTTGAAGCGGTAGAGCTTACGTTAGCCGCAGTAACTGCAAAGCTAACAGTGTTAGTTGCAATAGCTGTTACTGTCCAAGTACCGTTAAATGTAGAATCTACACCAGTTACAAAGATTGTGGTACCTACGGTAATTGCGTGTGTACCGGTCAAAGTAAGGGTAGCTACGTTAGAGGTCAACGTCTTAGATGCTACTGTGTAGTTAACCTGACCTAGGTAGGTAAGAGCAATATTGGAGTTAGTCTTAGCATAGCTAAATGTGTTAGATGTAACCGCTGTAATTGTGTAAGTACCGTTAAGTAGGGTAGTTACGTTAGCGATTGTGATTGAGTCTCCAACAAGGTAGTAATGTGGGAGCAAGGTAGTCAAGGTAGCTACGTTATTTGTAAGCTGATAGGCAATAATCGTAGAGCTTGGTAAGTTTGTAATTGTATAGAGACCTTGGGTTACAAGACCTAGATCGTTTGCGTTAGTAGTAGATCCAGAACCTGTGAATACCATTGGAGCGTTAACTGCCAAGTTAGCAGATGTAACCTGAGTTCCAGAACCACCGAAGGTAATAGAACCTTGGATATTAACGTTACCCAAGATACCAACACCACCGGCAACGGTGAGAGCACCAGTTGTTGGAGATGTTGATGGGGTAGCAATTGTAATAGCTACAGACTGGTTAGGAGTAATAATCATCTGGGAAGTACCAGATACGAATCCACCGGCAGCAAATACGATTTGGTTAAGCTTACCGTTATTACCTGTTGCTAAAACAAGGTTACCATTACCTATTGGTGTAGCAAGCTGTGGGGCATCCATGAATAGGTAACCATCATTAGGGCCAGTAATTCCATAGGTAGCTGTGCTAAATGTTGAGCCGGTAATACCCATGTCAATCCAGCCATGGCTATCGTTACCATTATCTGGATAAGCAATAAAGTCGGCAGATGAAGATGTATTGACGTTGCGAAGAGCAACCTGAGCATAAGTATTGTTTGGAGATGTTTGCTCAAATACTGCAGCAGGTGCAGTCAAGAACGCTGTGCTGTAGAAGTTTTCTACTGATGAGTCACCAGCAAGAAGAGTACCGTGAGCGTGGATGGCTCCAAGAACCCACACATCTCCCTGAATACCTGCACCACCATTAACAGTTAAAGCACCTGTGGTTGTAGAAGTAGAGTTGGTTGAGATGTTGATGTTAACTGTTGAGTTAGGAACAATTGTCATCTGGGTACGACCATTGTCATAGCCACCGGCAGCAAAGACGATGCTGTTTGAAAGACCAGTTCCGTCTGTAGCAAGTACTAAGTTACCGTTACCTACAGGACGAGTTACAAAAGCACCTGTTCCTGTAATATTTGTTGTAACAATTGGTGCATAGCTTGTAGCAAATGTAAAGGTTGTTGAAGTAGGCGTGCTGAGAATTGTCTTTGGGTTGTTATCCAAAGCAGCTACGTTAGTGTTGTTAAATACAACTACGTTACCTACAGAGTAACCGTGAGCAGCATAGGTAGCTACAGTACAGGTTGATCCTGCAATTGTGTAGGTTGTTGGGATGTTGTATTGGAATGTTGGGTGTGAACCAAAGATGTAAGCATCTCCAGGACCGGTAATTCCATAAACTGCGGCTGAGAAGTCATATGAGGTAATACCCATATCAACCCAACCATGGTCATTATTACCAGAAGATGAGTAAGCAATAAAGTCAGTTGATACGTTTGTACCGTGACCTAAGTTAGCAATTACAAATTGACCAAAGCTATTATCTGTTGTTGTATTGATAGCGTAGATACCCATGGTATCTGTAAGTGGGGAACCATTAAATGCAGTAGTAAGTCCAAAAGCCGAAGCTCCAGCGCTAATGCTATCTACATAGGTATTAGTTAATTGAAGCGTGGTTGCCCAGGCAGGTGTTGTTCCATTTGTTGAAAGAACATAGTTTGCCTTACCAGTCTGTGCAGGAAGTCCTGGCTGTCCAAGAGCAAAAACAGTTAGGTTAGAGTTACCAGAAGCTACTGAGGAGCTTGCTGTGTGTGGGATGGTTACAACGTATGTGCTTGTGCCATCAAAAACAAGGTCATTTAGGTAGTAAGTTGATCCGTTTGTGTATGTTCCACGGAAGTTATAGCCTTGAATAACAAGAGCCCAGTAAGAAGTGTTTGTTGGTAGGTTACCAGATGAAGCAGTTGCGTTGGTGTAAGCGTACACGTTTGGTCCGTATGTGACAACATCGTTGTAACCATACGTTGTACTGCCGTAGTAGGCTCCGGCCCAGTTGAAGCGAAGCTTGCCAAGATCGAGGATCTGAGCCATTAGTAAACCTCCAAGAGAAGATGTCCGTTCGAGTTATTCCAAGTAAAACCAAAGGTACTGAGTGTAAACATCCAGTTTATGTAGTCCGTAGGCTGTAAGTTACTTACATCCGGTAGCTTAATTGTAGCATCACCGGCAATAATATCAACGTAAGCCTGTCCTGTCTGGGGATTTAGGCGGGCACCGTAGAATACTTTATCAACAAGATCTTCCAGGGTATCCGAATTGCCCGGATCAATATCCTTGAAAATCTGGTAGCCGGTTAGTACTGTCATTATTGAACTCCTGTAGATAGGTCTATAACTACGTCAAAAGCATTAGGATAGTTGGAGATGGCACAGATTGACTGCCCAGCCTGTAGGACCACGCCTGTAGGCATGCTGTCCTCCGAGAGGGTTCCAAAGACCGGAGAGCTAGGCTGTACAAGATAGTGCCATGCTATGATCTGATTGGTAACCCGAAGGTTACGAACTACATCATAGGTATTACCAGAAACGTCCTTGATATAAATACGGATAGGAAGGGTAGTCTTAATCTGGTTGGTTACAGTGCAGATGTTGAGGCGGGTTTTAACCGTAGCAGTAAAGATTGTTACCTCTGAGGTTCCAACGTTACGAGCAAAGGCGGTACCAGCCTGGCCATCAATTGTGGCGCCGGTAGTTGCATATCCTGGCATCTATATCTCCTAGCTCTGGTTAATTCCCTGGATGTAGTAGGACATTCCTGCCGAACCTGCTACATAGACCATGTCTGTATTGTTTACGCCAAATCTGAAAGTTTCATATGTATTGCTTGTGCTTAGTGGAAGATTGTAGGCAATCCACCCCCAAGATCCTGGAGTACTAGTAGTTCCTGTAGGGGCAACCCATACATAGAACGTACCGTTAGTTGTGCCTTTGTTTGTTACAACCACTGATAATACATAGCTAGCTGTGGCAGTCCATGCCAAAATTCCCCCAGGAGTTCCAACTGTAGTTCCTGAAGCATCATTGACTACTGCTAGTCTTGCTATACCCGCCATATTATATTCCTAACCACCAAGCTACGTTTTCTCCAGTACCACTACCTCCGCCAGAGCCTGTTCCTACCGCAATCCAAACTGTACCGTTATAGATATAGGTATTAAGGTCTGACGTATTAAAGTAGGCATCTCCTTGCTTAGGAGTAGGAGTCAGAGGCTGAGTAACATACGCCGGGATATTTATCGGCGTAAGGTTTTGCTTACTCATTATCCGTGGATCACTACTCTGTAGGCATTAGAAGAAGGCGCTACTGAGAATGCAAATGTTACGGTGTTAACCGTTGTATGTGTGATATCGCAACCAACTTCGGCGTATGTTGAGGCATCAAAGATCACAGTAGTAACATCACGAGTGTTTAAACCGTGAGTAACTGTGATAGATGTCGAGGTTCCGTCACCGATAGTGGTTGCATACTTACGTACCACTACGTCAGTGTTAATTGCAACTTGGTTAGTAGTGGCAGCGCCTGCAGCACCTTGACCAGAAATTGTGATACCAAGACCAGGTGTTACAGCTAAGCCACTGCTTGTAGTATTTAAACCTGAGGTGGTATTAAGAAGAATTAAGGAACCAGAAGAATTAGTTGTCAAACCACCTGTGCTGGTTGGGTTAAGAGCAAGACCATTAGAGTCTGTCTTCAAACCAGATGTAGAAGGAAGAAGTACGTATCCACCAGATACACCGGTTGCCAAACCACCAGTTGAAAGCGGTGTGAAGGTAAAGTTGGTTCCAGTTAGGGTTACACCATTAGAGGCTGTGTAGGTTCCAGCACCTGAGAACTGTGTAAATGATATTGGATCTGTGCCAAGGATAATTCCATCAGCTGGGTTAGAGTTTAGGCTTCCTTGTAGAGTCTGTACCCAACCGGTATTTCCATAGGTTGTTCCAGAAGCTACGAATACAAATGTACCTGCGATAACTTGACCAGCAATATGGTTATCGTAATCTGTAGAACGAGTAAGGACAACGTTTCCGCTAGCACCATTATTTGTAACAACATAAAGACCGTTAGCAATAGATGATGTTCCACCGTAGTTTGTTGTACCGCCCATGACAAGAATACGGTCAGCTGTTTGAAGTGGGTCTGGACCAGTATCAATGGTAATACGGCCAGAAGCAGTAAATGTAATTGTTGCGCCAACACCTGTTCCACCATCAGCACCTGTTGTGCCAGCAGCATATGTACCTGGAAGAGTTGTGCGAATTGCATACTCAACAGAAGAAAGTACATCAAGACCTTGAGCAGTTGCGTCAACATAGTGCTTAGTTGCAGCATCTTGAGGGTTAACTGGGTCAGCAAGATTGGTTAGGTTATATCCACCAAGTGAGTAGTTACCTGTTGCGGTAGCAAGAGCATTGAGGTGAATGCCAGAGTGATCCGCATCAATGTGGCGGTGAACGTGATCTGCGTTAGCTACCTTGAGAGAAGTACCTGCAGCGTTAGCAAGACCAAGAAGTGAGATGTCTCCAGTAGCTCCACGAGGCTCAACTGTTACCCAGTTAGCTGTAGTTGCTGTTCCGTTAGAGACATAAAGAAGATTGTTAGTTGTATCTAAGTATAGAGAACCTGTAGAGAGAGGGGCTGAGCCGGGAGCTCCTGCTCCGTAAGCAACTCCACCAACTGGTGCCCAACCAGTTCCTTCGTATACCTTAAGTTGGTTATAGACAGTATCAAAGTAGATTTGACCTGTGACAGGAGAGGACGGCGCCGTAGCGAGGTTCTGAATGGAGGCATTCTGAAGCTCGTTCTTGTTTAAGTTTATAGGCGTTAGGAATAAACGTGACATTTACTGGGGTCTCCTTATGACAGGTAAGCGTTGCCGCTAAATGCTGATTGAAATGTGAGGGTGATGTTGTTCAGGTCCACGTAGCTGATCTCACCTTCACATATCGTTCCTGCTGAGTCTACAACAGTTACGTTCGGATAAAAGTTTAAATCGTGTTTAATTGTCCAAGTTGAGGAAGCTGTCTGCTGAGTGTAGGCAAAGGCTACTGCCGGGATTTGAAGGGTCTGGTTGGTTAGTGTGATTGGGGCAGGCTCTACGATGGTTACCGCATCGTTTTGGCCGCATGTGCAGGTGCTGGTGCCACTGCAGGCATAAAGGATTGTTTGCTGGGCTGATGTACCGGACGGTGTCCATACTGTAGGCATTATACGACCCCACGATTATAGGAATTGGTTACGGATGGGAAGGTATAGACCTTGCCGCCAAAGTAGGTCTTTTTCTTACCTGCCCCGTCTGTAAGTACTAGATCATAGTAAGAAACCTTAGGTAGCGTTTGTGTAACACTGCCTGGCAAGGTAAGGGCAATCAAGGTTGGGTAAACCCCGCCAAGAGGTGTAACTTTGCTGACACCAAAGGTGCCAAGAACAACTGGACCAACTTGAGAGAATTCGCTGTTCTGGTATAGAACAATCTCTGATTGTGCAGTGTAATTGGTAAGGTCAAAGCTGAAGCCAAATTCTTGTGAGAAATCGTCTCCCGAGTACATTTCCAAATCTTGTACAAGAATTGGGCTCTCTGGAGTTTCGTCCCCATAGGTAGGCATACGAAGCATGACACGTTGTGGAAGAGACCAGTCATCAACTTCTTGAGGCTTGTAGATAGGAATATAACGATTTGTAAGACGGCTGATGCGGCGTAGGCTAAATACCTCAATACGGTATAGACCAATACCAAGCATTGTACATAGCTCACGATACTGATCTTTACGAGTCTGCACCATCTCCATAAGTTGGCGATAACGCTCAGTACGAGGTATAGAGACGCCATCTGGGGAGATAATGTCAATGTCAAAAGCTGCATCGTTAGCCAAAGTGTATAGGGCAAGAGTTGATGCTAGAAGAACTAGTGGGTATTCCTCAACCGGGGGAAGAAATGCTAGCTGGGTAATACGACTGCCCAAACTTGTTGTTTCACCCTTTGTATGTTGAGCAAAAGCTGTATTGAGATAGTAGGCAATTTCAGAATCTGTAAAGTAACGATAAGCTTGACCAGATACGGTAATAACCGATCCGTTAAGTGGGGTGTTTAGGGTAGGGATAGTTAAAACACCTACACCCTCTTCAATGATGACTTGGGCAGAAATGTCTGTGGTTGCTGGAAAGCCTGTAGCGGTTCCTGTAGAGGAATTTGTTATGGTGGTTCCGGTAACAGAGCTAGCAATTGTAAACGCTGTAGGTGTTGTGGAAGCTACTATGCCTGTTAGATTAAATGGAGATGATGGCAATCCTGAAATAGTTACTACCTGACCAGGAACAAATTCATTCTTTGAGTTATAAGTTATGATTCCAGCCGCTGCAATGGCTCCGGTTACAGGCCAAGTTGTTGACGGTTCGGCTACTGTTACAGTAAGTGTGGCTCCTTGAACTGGAGCTTGAGAGAGCTGATAGCGGGTGGTTGTACCATCACCGGTAAAGGTATCAATAAACGACCTGGGGGTGTCACCTATCTCGGAGCGTAAACGGCTCGAAAGTGAATTTAAATCTGCCACTGATCCTCCATAAGATAGTAGGTAAATCATCCAACAAAACGTGCAATTAGTCTTGCTAAAAAAAGGGCTCTCATAGACAGGAGGGCGGTTGTCTATGAGAGCGATCTAGGGGGTGCAGCTTACATACGGTCGTACAAGTAACCCTTTTCCTGAAGGTGTGCTGCTACATGCTTTGGAACCTTGTACTTTTTACCTGCTACGAAAGAATAGTTATTACCAGCACCAATGGTTACCATCTCAAGGTTTTCTGCCACTCGGATAACAACTTGATCCTCAGCAAGGCTTACGCCTACGCTTTCAACCTCGTCTAGTACGGTTGGTGATTCTGGGTTTTGGGTTAGATCCACAATCTCAGTCTCATCTTTATGAGCCTTAGTTTGTGTGGCCAATGAAATCTCATTAGCTCGCTCTGCTAGTGCCTCTGCATTTGCTGCAATGAGGGCTTCACGCTGACGTCCTGTAACATCTGTAACTTTTGCTTTTGCCACGATATATATTCTCCTGTTAGATTGTTTGATTAGATAAGGCGGGGAGGCTTCAAGGTCTCCCCGCCCTTTAAGCTAAATTAGTTGGTTTCTGCGATAACAACAGACTGGTCAGTGATAAGACCAAGACCGTAGATAGCATACCATGCAAGAGCGTGCTCACGACCGAAGTCAAGAATACCGCCGTCACGAAGCTCAACTGGAAGTGAGATAGCGTGACCGAATGCATTGTCTCCAATGAAGATAGCTGAGTAGCGATCGTTTGAACCGTTACCTGTAGCTGTTACTGGAGTTGTGTAACCTCCACCTGTTGGGTAAGAGATTGATCCTGGAGCCACTGCTGTATCTGTGGTGTAGTTTGTACCAGCACCGTTTGTGACCTTTGAGATCTGAGTTGTCTCGATGAAGACTGTGTCATAGAGGCGACCAATTTCACCAAGCATGAAGTTACCTGGAGCAGCGTACTTTGTGACTTCAATGAACTCTGGGAGGTCACGAAGACGACGTGATTGGTGAGGGTGTACGAATGCAACGTAGGTCTCGCCAAGCCTTGGAATGTTCTTGGTTGCCAAGGTCTCGACAGCGTCCTTAACGGTACGTGTTGAGAGGTATGAAGCACCGGTCATAGAAGCACGTGAAGTAGCTTCTGTTCCGTATGCATACCAGTTGTTAACTGCTGAGAGGTTTGAACGATCTTCACCGTAGATGACTGAAGAAGCAGCCATGAGTGTGTCACGAGCCTGGCCATCAAGGTAGAGAGCCATGTTACGTCCAAGAAGACGTGAAGCTGATGCCATAACGTCATCAAATGATGCGTTAAGAAGAAGCTCGGATACTGCGATTGCGTAACCTTGCTCAGCAACAGTGATTGAGAACTGTTGTGCTGTCAATGCGTTTGTTGACATACGGACACCTTCAGTAAGAGTTGAAGCGAATCCGAGGTTGTTGTAACGCATGAAGTTGATCTGGAGACCAGGTGCGACGCCAAGTTCAGTCTTCTTAACAGCGAACTGTTCGAAGCGAAGTATTGGCATTGATTGGAAAAGAATTTCTTTAGACCAGATGGTCTGAATTGCTTGTGTAAGCTGGCTGTTTGCGCCAGAATACGCTGTAGGTGCTGCGGCGAGATTGCCGGTACCTGTTACGGCTGATGCCATGTCGGTGTTACTCCTTGTTCATATATGGTTAGGTTAGTAAAACGAGGGTAATTACTTACCCGAAGATTCCCTTGTTGCGATCATTTGCTGCTGTTCCCAACAGACGTGATCGGTTTTTTGCGTAGTCAGCTACCGACATAGAAGCAATCTGCTCCGGTGTGTACGATTGTTGGTCCGAATTGTTTTCCAAGGTTGGTGGCAAGGTTGTCCTTGTACCGGTCATATCACGACGCTGAGCCTGAATGGCTTGCTGCGCCGATTCCAGAAGCTTTGAGGTTTTATCCTTAAGCTTTGTAATACTCTGTTCGATCTCTTCAACATTGTTTCCAGTAACCATATCAATGAGTTCTGGTGCAATGTTTTCCTGCTCTTCGCTAATGCGGCGATTGAGATACTGTGTTAGTTCAGCATACTCACGTTCACGCTCTAGGAGAGCAAATGCACGTTCACGTTCTAGGCGCTCAGATTCGATCTTAGAAGCCCACTCTTTTTCCTTTGTCTCAAGGAGAGTACGGACATCCATGTCAGCTTCGAGCTTTTTACGCTCTGCTTCTGCTGCGGCTTCTTGAGCTGCACGAGCCTCTGCTAGACGTTCTTCACGATCCTTCTTAAGAAGATTAAGTTCTTCCTTAAGTGAATCAATTTGTGGATAAAGTTTTGATTTTTCTTGCTCACGTACACGCTGCAAGTCTTGCTCTGTATATCCCTTAACTTGAGTGAACTGATCTTCAGCCACTGCCTGCTGGGCTACAGGTGCGGTATGGTTTACTTCAGATGCAAATGCATCTTGAGCCACTGCACTGTCTACTGCTGTTGAGTTTTCTGACATGCTTATTCCTTAGGTTTGAGAGGTCGTTGTCCGAATGAGTGCCACGATGACCTGCGGGTTTTGTTTAGTGGTATATAGACTCGCAAACTATCACTAGTTTGTCAGCCTAAATTACTTATTTTCCTCTGAGTTAGGAGTATCTGTTTGATCGTTAGATATTCCTCGTCCAGGAAGTTTTGTTCCATAAGCCTTAGTTACAAGCTCTGCTTGCATCTGGGCTAATGTCTGTTCTTCAAATGGTGTGATGACTCCAGGTTGTCCTAGAGGACCAGGGCCCATTCCATCTGCTGGAGCAGCTCCAGGAGGAAGACTTCCATCAGGCATCATACCAGTTAATGACGTAATTGCTGACTGGATCTGCTGCTTTATGAGGTTTAGGGCACCATCAGCCTTAGCATCAGCAATAAGCTCTGCACGAATTTCCTCAAGCTTTTCATCTGGGAACTCTTCGCCAAGCTGGCGTAGAGCACCCTCACGGCTTTCAAGATTCATCTGCATCTTGGCTTGGATTTCCTGCAAAGTAATGAGTTTATCTAGAGGTAGTGGAGGTGGGAAGTGAACAACAGATTCATAGGTAAGTGGATCTTCTAGATTTAGTACTGGAAGCTGTTGATCCTTGATAGGTCCATTAACATCTGGATTATAGATAAATGCCTCTGGCTCCTTAAAAGCAAGGGTTAGAAGCACTAATTCGTTGATACGGCGAATACCCTCGCTATACTGCACCATCTTCTGGTGGTAGCGATTCATCAGAGGCTGGTACTGAATAGCAAGGGCAACACCAGAGGTATTAGAGATAGGCTGTACTTGTCCTAGAGCTGTCTCTGGAACACCAACCATTTCGTGCATAGCAGCCTTAACAACCTTTAGGTACTCAAGGGCGCCTTGTAAACCGGCTCCTCCGCCTTCTAGGTTAAATACTTGTGCTTCCTTTGGAAGTCCGCCCCATACTTTCTTAGGGCCCTTCTCAAGAGATGATGCCTTAGCACCGGTAATAACTGTAACTGGTGCCGCATGGTAGTTAACGATATCAGCGATATCTGTGGCCACTTCATTATAGTTACGGTTTAGAACGATAAGATCGTGACAATCTGACAGACCCCATGGGGATCCAGATACCATTACATTCGGGATATGAATGATCGGTACGACTCCAACAGGATTAGGGCGAGAGTCAATGAGTTCGTCATTAATGTATTCCTCAATGCGGTCATCAGTAAGAATTTCAGTATATGTGTAGACCTGACGAGTACCTTCAATAGATGTTCCCCAGAAACGGTACTTAAGCTTAAAACGGATCAAACGTGAACGGTCGTGTGGGTGAAACTCTGGGAAACAGAAAGATGAGTTCAGGGGAAGGATACGAACTCGTCCTGGGTGAAAACGACCAACAGAATCTTCAAAGCCTTCTTCATAAGCGACTTTAACAAAGCAGTCACCAGATACTCCGCCTTGTTGGCCCATCTCCCAAAGAACGCCATGTTTATTGTTATCAATTTCCCAAGCACGCTTTAAGATGTCTGGAACAATTGCCTCAGTAGCTTGAGGACTTCTAAATGAAACTCCACGACTAAATGTGAAGTTAGTAATAAAATCTGTAAAAGCACGATAGTAGTTATATACCATCTGTGATTCGCCAATTTCACGGCGATAAGACCAGTGATGTCCAAGATACATTGCCCAGTTAAGTGAGTAACGGTTTAGACGTGGACCGTGTACTTCAAATTCTTCATCAGCAAGTTCAACAAGACCAAGAGGTGAAATAGAAATGGTTAGGTCTGATGACGCCGCCCTATAGGACGGAGGTGAAAAGTCAACACCACCACTCATTGGTTAAGTCCATTCATTTGATTTGCCCCCGCATGCCAGTCTCTAGTGTTAAAGATTTACCAGCCCCGGAGAAAGGGTACGGGGCTGGAAACCTTGGATTATTTTATCGTACTTTAGTCGTTTACTGATGCAGGGTTCATACGCTCCTGGCGTGAACCGCTACGAACAACTTCTTCGATAACAACTGTTGAGTGGTCTCCGAAGTTACCTTGTGAGAACTCACCAAGGAATGTTGGAGCTTCGACCCATGCAGCTGAACCGACGTGAGCACGCTCACGCATTGTCTCATCAGCATACTTTTCAAAGACGTTATTGTTGTGGTTAGGACGACCAGCTGGTGTCTCATAACCCTGATCCAAACCAAGTTGGAAATCATTTGGGACGTCGGTATCTGATGCGATGCCTTCTTCAAAACGAAGTGGTCCACGAAGACCTGGAGTTGCAGGAGAGAACTTGCGCTCGTATACGTTTCCTGGACGCTCTGGGTATTGTGGTGTTGGTGCGATATTTGGTGTTGCCATTGTTTATCTCCTATAGGATAAGGGATTGAGGTTCCTCAGGGTTAATTCTGTCTTGTATGAGGCCATTTGTCATAGTAAATTAAAAGAAAGGCGAAGAGCTTACTTCTACTGTAGGCATAACCATTTCCTGCGTTAGAGAGCAGGCTAGGGCTAAAGAGTCCACAAAATCGTCGTGAGCGTGGGCTTCATCCGGTGCAGCCACTAAAAAGTTAGGGCCTTTATATTGTACCTCTGCATCTGTCATTTGTTGATAAAACTTCTTCCAGATACGTAGGCGACGAGTCTTAGCATGGGAAGGCCAAGAGACCATTTGACGCTGAATTAGAGCTTGTAGGTGCTTCCAGCGCTTGGACTGCTCAGTAGGGCTAGATGTAACAGGCACTACCTCAGCTCGTGGCATCAATACCTTTAAACGACCGGCCACTGCATCACCTACACCATTGGCATCTACTCCGATAGCAAGTACATCGTAGTTTCCAAGGAACTGTTGAATCTGGAAGTATTGCTCTTCCCAGTCATCTCCCTGAAGCTCAAGCCAATTAAGCACCCTATGATCGTAGTATCCATATTCATCTGGACGATCCCAGTCTACCCAGACCACTGTGACCACTGTACTGTCCATCTTACGAGCTGGATCAATTCCAACCACAACAGGTGAACGGTGCCAAGACTTAACAATTTCTTGTGAAGTATCTCCAAGATCATCCATAATGTTGGATGTTACGAACATACCACGCTCAAGAAGCCACTTGCAGTTATACGACATCTGGAACTCGTCAGAGTCTTCACCGATGCGTAGCATCTCTTTCTTAATAAACTTTTCATAGTTAGCTTGGATCTTAGCCACATCTTTCCAGTCCCACTGAAAGTGGTTCTGCTTGGCTTTTCTTCCTTCAGCTTGACGACGCTTATTAAGAGTAATGGAGCGGTAAAAGCCATTCTTATGTGTTGTTGGCGTACCGGTCTTAACCATAGTAGCGTTGTAGTACGCACCCATAGGAGCAATAGACTTAGAGACTACAAAGTCATCAGCTTCTTGACACTCATCTACAATAATAAGGTGGAATGACTTAGATTCAATCTTAGCTCTTGGGTTAGCTGTCATCATCATTAGGCTACTGCCTGACTTCTTAAGCTTGATGTTTCGTACGACACCAGGTGTCTTAGTAGGCATATCATCAATCTCGGGATCACCAAAGACTTCCATAGCTCTCTCAGATGTAAGTCGGGACACTGTACGGGAGTAAAGTGTTTCGACCTGGTTCTGCGTAGGGGCAAACATACCCACCCAAATACCATCACCAAACTTACCTAGAAGCTCTGGATACATGCGGGCTAGGCGTGGAAGGATAACCATCAGTGTGGCCACTGTGTTAGCAATGGTCTCTGACTTTCCTGACTGACGTGAAGCAAGGGCGGTGATTTCTTCACCATCGTTAATAAGAACGGACTCAATAACACGGCGGGCCAAAGGCTCTTGATATGGGTGAAGCCTATGTCCTACAAGCATTTCCATAAAGTCCATGATCTTATTGATCAAAACCTTTACAAACTCTTTAGAAAGCTCATCTAGCTCGTCTGCTTCATCGTCTTCTGGAAGCGGGCTATAGGATTCGTCTTCTACCTCTTCTAGCTCTACTTCGTCAAAATCGTTTTCGCTCACTTAGGGTGTCTTTCGTATAGGGTATCTAAAATAGCGTGGAGAGCTTCTGCCGCCACTTTTCCCTCTTCTAGATAAAAAGTTTCATCTGTTTTCTGCCAACTGGACAGATTGCGCCCAATTGAGTAGATAACTTGATCGCTCCATGTAAGAAGCTCTGGCGTAGATAGCTTTGCTACACGCTTCTCTATTTTAGTCTTTTCTCTTACTTCTTTTTTCTTAAACATCATATTCTTCGCCCCTTATGTTATCCCAATCAAACTCGTCTTGTTTTACAGGCCTACCTGCAATTGCATTAGTTAACGCCTGGCTTTCTTCATATTGCGCCAACCACTTACCTATGACAATAGATAGTCTAGTAAACGGTAGTCTAAAGACTAAGCCACTGCCAAACCTAAAAGGGTGTTCGATTTCTTGCGTAGTAGATTTTTCAAAAACTACCTTAGGCTTTAATGGATATACCATAAAGTGCCAAAAGTAATTTTTACCTACATCATGCGTTTTCGCCATCTTCATCCTCTTCTGGGCATTCATGGTCTGGTATTTCGTGCTCAAGAACTAATTCTTCACAATTACGACATTTAAATACTTTAGGAGGTCTAAATTGATTTTGAGCAGTGGCGCCCTCTAATATTTCATCGCCAGGTCTTGCATAATCGTGAATCACTTCAGGTCTCATAAATATTTCAGGTGGAAACGGTCCCTTAGCAGATTGAGATGATTGAGGTATTGGATGCCCTTGTTTGGTATAAATTCTCTCAATTGCCATATTTTGTCCCATTTCTCTATATATATTCTCATATCTTACACCACATTACGGTTTGCAATGTAACTGTATTTACAGGTATACTAATAGCAGGAGGTTAGCCTCCAACACTAACAACGAAACAAAAGAGTTGCAACTAGCCTGGCAGACCGACGCCGGGCTATCTTTATCTAAGTGACAGGTAGGTAAAGATTCGGGTTGGCTCTCTAGCCTAGGAGATAGTGTGAATTTTAATGGAAAAAGGAAATTTATAATCCTTGGCCTTGTAGGCCTTTTAACAATTACAAATGTGTTGACTTTCCCAGTTAGAGCAGCGGCCCCAATGGTCCAAAGATGCCTAACTCCTATAGGGGAAGATAGCCTAGCCAAAAAATTAACCCCAAAACAACTTTACGAAGTATTGAGCTTTGTAGGGTTTAAGGGTCATTCTTTAAAGGTGGCTTGGGCTGTTGCGATGAAAGAAACCCACGGCAACCCTCTTGCCCACAACTTTAGTCGCAAAACAGGAGACGACTCCTATGGTGTATTCCAGATTAACCTTTACGGGGCTTTAAAGGCCCGTCTGAGCGAGTTTAATCTGAAGTCACCTAAAGACCTTACCGATCCTGTTTTAAACGCTCAAATTGCCTACAGAATGAGTTCTGGGGGTAAGGATTGGTCTCCTTGGCATTCCAATCCTGGTGAGCGTGACCACTACTTAGTAAATATGTGGCTTAAGCTCTGCCCTCAAATATTGGCAGCTTAAGACTTCTTACCGGCCCTACGCTTATTCTCCTTGGCAGTATTTTTGCCATGCTTGAGTGGGCGTAGGTTGCTGGAAGAATCGTTATCGTGGTTATTATCTTTGTGATCCACGTCTGTACCCTTAGATAGCTTTCCGTGCTTCTTTTCATATTTAGCACGAGCAGCGTTCTTAGATGTAGTGTGCCATTTACCGGCTGAATCTTTAAAGTGCTCTACGATTATCTTACGGCCACCGTTTTGCTTAGAGCCTTTGTACTCTTTACCGCCAGCTACTTCTTTTTTCTTAGTAGCCATTACTTGCCCTTTTTCTTAGCTACGGCCATATTGTCAATTAAATTAGGGTAGGGACGACCGGCAGCCTTAGCACGTGCTTTAGCGGCAGATTTCTTCTTTGATGACAACTTCTTATGCTTGCCACCATCAGGATCTTTTTTATCCCAAACTTTTTTCTCAGCCATTAGCAGTCCCACGCTCTCAATGACTTGTTAATACGTGAATTAGGATCTTTAGCTGTCTTAGAAGAGGTATTGTGCTTCTTCATGCCTTCCATACGTGCACAGAAAGACTTACGACGAGCAGCAGACTTCTTAGACTTGGCAGCTTCTGCCTTCTTTACAGGCGGCTTTAAATGATGTCCTTCTTTTGCAGCAGAGGCACGACCCTTGGCATTTAATCCGCCATTGGGGTTTTGACCCTCTTTACGAGTCCATGCAGCTGACTTATGGTGTTCTTTTTTCTTAGTAGTTGCCATTAGAAGTGCTCCTCATGCTCAGAGTTAAGTTTACCGCATTCTCGGCATGTAAAACGCTCATTATCCTCTAAAGAGCCCATGTCTTGAATAGTATTTTCGTATTTATGTACTTGTTTGTAGCTTCCAAAAGAAACTCCGTAAGCCTCAGATGCTTTTACAACATCCGGGTGATTCCAAGGCCTAGCAGCCTTAGAAGTGCGGCTAGATACCGACATGCGGTTGCCAACCTTGCCGTAATAGATTTCTTTTCTTTTAGGCATTAGTTACTCGACTCACCATTAGCACCACGGCCAGGACGTGCAACAAAGGTTTCTTTGTTCGGATCTGGCTCATACATTTGGTTGGTTAGGTAGTCTTTAGCTTCCCTAGCACCGTAGCGCAAGTTAGGCGACATTCTTCCGCAAGATTCACAGGAGACCATGCTGTCAAAGAACTCAGCAAGCATAAAGCTAGCCATAAGGATTACTCCTCGTCTTTAAACTTAGACTTATCAGAAGACAGGATTCCAGAGCTTACTTTAAGCTCTAAAGCTTCAGACTTTGAGATATGTCCTTCAGCTCTTGCCTCATCAATATCGGAGGTTCCTGCAGGCTTTCCAGATGGAACCATGTTTCCAAGCCTCTTACGAGCCTCTGTAGCGCTAGATCCACCGCTCATATCAATAAACATGCCTTCACTACGATTACTTGTAGGACCTTTTTGCTCACTCTTAGTTAATTCACGAGTTTCAGTATTACCTTCAGCATTAGTAACACGAACTCCACGATCTCCTAGTGGTGCACGACCTTTGGCTTGAAGATTTTCAGCAACAGTATCAAATTCAGCAGCTTTTGCTGCAGCACGGTCTTTAGAAGCTTGCGAAGCAATTCTTCCGCAATCTGGGCATGAAGGACTAATGATATTGTTTGTTACGTGGAACTCATGGGTATAAGGATTTTGAGGACGACGATTTGCACCCTTAATAGGGGAAGGTTGTGCACCCCAATAAGTTTGTCCGCCCTCTTCGTCCACTCCTTCACCAAGATCTAGATTTTCTCCTCTAGTAATCTTCTTGATAGCTGCTGTTGGTCCAACACCTTCGTGAATAAGACCCTTAATTACTGTTCCAGCATGAACAGCACCTTCTGGAACTTGATGTTTTTCAAATACTGTATCCCCGGCAGAATCTTTATATGGATGCCAACCATTGTGAATAAAATCACCACGTGCCATGTCTCCATGTGCAACAAGTGGCTTTGCATTTCCATAGGCTGGGTGTTGATCAAATCCAATAAATGGGGTTTCATCACCAGTTAGATGGCTTCCAGGATGTTCTGGGTGAGATGTATTCTTTAAAGATACTTTTTCGCCCTTAGATGTAAGGAAGTAAGCTTCCTTACGTGTAGGCTTTCCTTCTGCATCAACAGAATTATGCATACCGTCAGAAACATCATAGGTTACTTGCTTACCACGCTCATAACGATCTTGGTTATTAATAACCGAATATGCAGCTCTCGCACGAAGCTCGGCTTCTGGTCCAGTACCTGTGTACTTATAAATATGCTTAGAACTTTCTGCTGCAGTTGTTTTTTCAGCATTTGACTTCTTTAAAAGATATGCATGTGTACCGTGGATGCTTTGACCAATAGTATCAAGATTGCTTGCCACGCTATCACCACGGTGAGCAGCAAGTTGTGCTGCAAGATACTTTGTATCCTCATCCATGGCTCCACCTTGAGGAACTGCACCTGATTTAACAGCCGCATCTAAATCTTCTTGATGGCGTCCAATTTGATTTTCATTTTTGATCAAGCCCTTATTAGGTAGCTCATTTCCACGAAGTTCAGTAGTAGTTGTAGGATATGAACGATCCCCAGCATTACTCTTATATTCCTCATCCAAATCTTCTTCAGAGCGTCCCTCATCTGCCTCATTTGAAGTAGGCCAATTAACAATATTGTTTTTAGATGAGGTAGAAGGCTTTGGAGCTGGTGCTGCCTTCTTACGGCGCATTACCTTTTCAATAGGACCAGGAGTCTCAGGTTGCTCAGGGGCAAAGAATCCTTCTGCTGGCTCTGGATGTGTACGATCTACTTCTTTCAAAGCAGCCTGGTAATTAGCATGTAGACCTTTACGTTGTTGACGATTTAAAGTATCGTATGATGGGTCAAGGATCCTGCCGCTAAAACGATCGTGTACTTCCTTAAGGCGAGCCATACGGGCGTTAAAGGCTGTTTCATGCTTTTCAGAGCGGAATAGTGGTGCTGGAGCAGCAGGGCGTTGACGCTCTACTTCTTCCATCTCTACTGGCTTTTCTTCAGCAGGCTTCTTACCACCAGGATAACCAGCAGCTGCATTTTGTGCATTTAGCTCACCTAAGTCAACCTCTTTACCATTAACTGTTGCTGTTTGAGGTTTTGGAGGAGAAACTTTTACTACTGGTGCACGAAGAGCATCTGTGTCTGGGACGGGAGTAAAAGCACCCATAGCTTCACGCTTTGCTTTTTCACTAGGAAGCGTAGGAAGACCTGCCTCAACAGCAGCACCCTTTACCTTTTCAAACTGCTTGCTCTTGCCGTTGTGAATAAGCTTCATCTCTTTTGCAGAAATATTGCCGTAATTAACCTTACCGGTTTCTTTATTAATAATAGACTCAGCGTCTTCATCCCAACGCATGCTTGTAGTGTTTTCTGGATGATTTTCATAATCATCGTATCCTTCTAGAAGACCACTACCACCAGCTGCTCTACGTTCTCCAGCTTGAGTTGGAGTTTCATTAACAATACCGGTTGCATCCAGGTCATAACCAACAGAATTACGACGCTTAAAGAAATCATTAGCCGCATTCTTTACATTTTCTGAAGCTTCACTGCCCATACTAATGTTTTTTGCACGTTCTTGACCTTCTTTAGAACGAGCCTCAATTTCTGCAGCAGTTACTGGAGCCGGACCTTTTTTCTTCTTAGTCTTAATTGGTGCAAGAGCCCCACCTTTATCGTCATTGCTAATAACTGCTTGTGGTTCTACATCGCTAAGATCAACATTAAGTAATGTAGTTGGGTTGGCCTTTGGTTGAGGCATTCCTGCACGAAGTCTACGCTTTCCTTCAGGACGGCTTCCTGCATCACGACGACGTTCAATATTCTTAATAGCACCACTAATTTGACGTGATTTTTCTGCAGACCTAGTAGCTTCGTCTGCTCGCTCATCTACCTTGTTTTGTTCTACAGCAAACGCTAAATCTGGATGTACTGCAGGCAATGAGCTGTTTGCTGGACCGCCGTTATTTCCCTGACGACTTTTATCAGCACCCTCAGGAAGCTCTAATTGTGCTGGGGCTTGCTCAGAATTCTGAGTCATAAACTTTAAAAATTGATTGGCCATTAGTTATTGCCTCCAGCGTTAAATTCGTTATTGCGGTTAGATCCATGAACATCTTCAGTAGACATGTTGAAGTTTCCATCATCATCCCCACTAGTATTAGTATTAAAACGGTTGGTACCAGAAAGGTTATTAGCTTCTGAGTCAGTAATATGTCCGCCAATATGTGCTTGTGCTACATCAAATGGATCTGGATCTTTAGCATAGTGGTAGTCCATTGCTGAATTTTCAGCTTGAATATTAGAAAGTTTATCGGCTTTGTCTTTTGCAAGATTAGTATTCCAACTAGAATCCCAAGCAGCTCTTCCAGGAACATTAGATTGAACACGATTAAATGGCATAGCTCCACCAGCACGTAGATTATCTAAGCCGGCACCTCCAGGTTTATTTACTTTTCCACGACCAGTTTGGGCAAAAATATCCTCAGAACTAAGTTTATTAGCAAATGGGTTTCCATTTTCAGGATTATCTTGACGTGAACCAGATGGTGCAGGAGTTACTTCATCAAATTGATTTTCTGTACGAGTAGGTGTATCTTCACCTTTAGTATCGTTTGCTTCACCTTTAGTATCGTTTGCTTTATCTTCTGCACGATAATCACGTTGGAGAGATACTTGCTTACGCTGCCAGGCAAGAGAGCCGCCCTTCATACCTGATTCAGCTAAGTGCTTTTGATAAAGATCAATTCCACGCTTACGAGCAGCTGCATGACCCTCAGGATCTGTTTCTGCATCAATGCCCTTTGTATGTGCGTTAATGTAGCTTTCCATTTCAGCATCTTGACGACCCTTAACACCTTGGGTCTCAACATGGTTCTTAGCTACAATCTTAAAAAGATCACGTTGCTGTGCTAGATGATTCTGATAGGTAGCAAATTGGAGTTGACGCTTAAATGCAGCGGCTTGACCAAAAGCACCTACGATTGCGCCAAGAGCACCGCCACCGGCATTACCGCCAGGCTGTACAAAGTTCTGGCTGTTATTAAGATTCATCTACAGGTCCTGTCTTCTCCGATATGGACAAAAGTTTAGCAACTCCGCCCTGTTCTGTAAGCACATCAGCATTTTTATTATAGTGGTGCAGACAGAAGGCTAGTTCCCCATACGGCAATGTTACCACTACCTGAGCCCTGGCAGAGCAGCCATCACACTGAATTCGCCCCTGAGAAGGGGTTTCGATCTCTTCCAGAACTGTCTGAGTCATAGGAGTATTCTACCCAGTAAAGCAAAAAGCCGGGAGCGTTAACTCCCGGCTCTTTTCTACTGAGATTAAGCAGCGTATGGTGCGATTGTGATAGCAGCACCAGCAGCAACTGAAGCAGTACCTGCAGCGATTGATTGGCTGTAGATTGTACCTGCACGAGCTGCAACCTTAACAGTACCTGTATCTGCGCCTGAAGCAATTGTTCCAGATGCAACAGTGTTGTATGTAAGGGTTGAACCTGAAGCTGAAACGAGAGTGAATGTTCCGTTTACAGCTGTGTTAGTTACAGCAGCGATTGTAGCTGAGTCACCAGCAGCAAATCCGTGAGCAGCAGATGTAGTAATTGTTACCAATGTACCTGTGCGAGCTACGTTAGAAATTGCTGGGGTAACTGCAGAACCGGTTGTTGGGACAAGCTCAAGATCTGTAAGGATCGCTGTAGCGTTTGCAGTTGTTTGTCCGATAACTGATGGGACAGTTACATAAGCAACTCCACCAACATATGAACCATCTGAATCAGCAGCGCCTGCACCAAGTTGTGCAATAGCTGTTTGACCTGTGACTGATACGCCTGAACCAGCTGCGTTAGTTACAGTGAAGCTGTATGCATTAGCTGTAGCGATTGTTACATTTGAAAGGTTGAATGCTGAGTTTGTGCAACCTGTGATTGTTACGTTCTGTCCAGCAGCAAAGAGCCAGTTAGGGTTCTGAGCTGTATAGGTTACAGTTGTTCCGTTGCCTGAAGCAGCAGTTACACGAAGAACAGGATCTGCAGCGATGAAGCTTGGGTGACCTGAATAGTTAGCTTCTGCAATAGCGTGGCTATCGTAAGCATAGTTAAGATAAGCTGAGTTAACTGTTGAAGTAGTAGTCCATTGCTTGTTCTGTGCAGGGCTTACTGTGACAGTTGCGGTTGGGGTACCAGCTGAGCGTTGGTCATTTGGCTGAATAGGGAAGTTACCCCATACAAAGTCAACTGCTACGTTACCAGCTGAGTCGAGGTTGTTACCTTCGAGGCTTGTTGCCATTGTGTTACCTTTTTCTATAGAGAGGGTTAAAGTCCCATGCGCTTGGGACTAGAGAATAGTAACAGAGTGCTTAAGCTTCTTGTACGTAAATTCGTGTTTCTCCACCAGAGTAAACATCGTATTCTCTGGCAGCATCAATAGCAATTTCCATCTGCTTTTTGGCTTTTTCAATAGTACTCAGGTCTTTTTTATATAAAGAGCCTGCAGCAAAGTCTCCACCGCTACCTGAGGAGGTAACTCCACGAGCTTCACGATCAAACGAGTAGTCATCATCAATATAGAAAACCACACCCTGTACGGCTACAATAAAGGCACCTTCGTGCTGTGCATATTCGCCGTCATCCTTCATGTCATAGCCACCATCAATGAATAGCTGACGCATTTGTGGGATAAAGGTTTTTGCCATCCACTTATCAAGCTCATCAACACTCATTCGAGATTTGCGAGGTTTTGGTGCTATCCAAGCCTTTTGCATAAGATCCATGCCTCGGCCCATGCCGCAACCGGCAATTAAAATTCCATTATTATCAATGATCTTATCATTGGACATTTTAAGGCGCTTATATTCAGAGACGGTAGATTGAGTGTCTGCACCCATAACTACCCAGCCGTCACCTTGAATTGCTGCGATTGTTGTCATTTTTCCCTCTCCGGTTGGTACCCATAGGGTATCACATATAGTCTTGAGTGCCAACCTCAAAGGTTTCGGCCCTAGTGCGTGGAAGCTTGCCAAAAGAGGTCCTAAGCCATGGCAGACCCTCTAAAGCGTCATTTACAAATTCATTTGTAGAATCAGCAAACTTTAGGTCATCCCAATCCTGAGCACTAATACCGTCGTATTGGATCCAGGTGTACTGCGCCCTACCACCGGCGCCGGGGTCTGTCATTACAATAACTAGGGTTTGGGTGTTGGCGTTGTAGCAGCACTTCTGAGCACGAGGGCGGGGGCCACCACTAGTTGGGGCATAGATCTCTTCGTATCCTGGGCCACAAAGGCGGGAACGTTCTCTATCGTACTTAAGAGCAGCAGCAACAGCGGCGTAGTTATCTGGATCAACTACTGGCATGAAGTGCTTAGCACGATACTTGTCAGACATTATGCGATGTAGTTAATATTCAGAACGCAACGTACTTGCGTATCGGTTTGAGAAACGCCTGTGTGCTTAAGGGAGTGATCAAATGATACCAAGCGGTTATCTACGCTCTCTGACTTATATCCATCTTCAAAAAGGGTATAGCCATTATTAGTGTTGAAATAGAGAACGGCTGTTTTAGATCCTGGGATATCTTGGTCAATGTGCCAACCGCCTTGCTCAGGTTCAGCAGTCTTAGGACCTAGATTGAGCTTCATACGAATAAGCAAGTTAGGATCTAGTTGCTTTAGCACTGGCAAGAAGAGTTCAGCAGCCTGACTCTGTACAAATTGATTAGAGCGGTAAACTGGATGAACAAACTGAAAACCACCCATCTCATTAGCTGAGCTACCCACAATAATGTTGTTGTTATAGAACCACGGGAAGTCTGTTCCCATAATTACTGACTGAATCTTATCAAAGTATTCTTTGGGAAGAAAATCGTCAATAACAGTGTATTTATTTTCCACCCCAACCTCCACCCTTAAAAACGGCGGGGGTTGCTTGAAAAATCTTACTCATAGACTGCTGGCAGCATACGGGTACAGTGCTATCACCAAATTGTTGGTAAATCTCCTGCACGCCCCCACAGACGTTGCACTTGTAGTCGTAATTAGGCATTTGCCTCAACCATTGGATTTCCACACTCGTAGCAGATCAAACCATCAATAATGGTTCTATTCTCATCGAGATCTACTTCATACGAGTTAGTGCATGCAGAACAATTAAATGTTATAAGTGCCATCTATATACTCCAAGTGTTTTCGGCGGGTAGGGTGTCAGTACTTAATCGTGAATCTGTTGATCCCAGTATGGTACACCATTTTCGTCATAATCAGATCCTAGGCGTTTTAATACCTCATCATGCTTATCTAGAGACTTAGCTATCTCTCTTACACGATCTGGGTTCTCTTCTGCCCAGCGGTCTAGGTCTTCGGGTGTTACTTCTGTCATCGTCTTTCTTTCTTTAATAGGGGCGGCACGCAGATCGCAATCTTTCATACGGAATCACACTCGTACCGTCGCTGACCTTCCTGGGATCGAACCAGGGACAACTCGATTAACAGTCGAGTGCTCTGCCTGCTGAGCTAAAGGTCAAAGTATCAGGTCGG
>Ga0214171_1000088_pt1 | contig 32881 bp, 32 predicted proteins | sample TroBogEpilimnion_40_FD_153009 | JGI IMG/M metagenome (GOLD analysis project Ga0214171, IMG submission 153009) | Freshwater microbial communities from Trout Bog Lake, WI - 02JUL2007 epilimnion | ecosystem: Environmental > Aquatic > Freshwater > Lake > Epilimnion/Euphotic zone | place: Trout Bog... | reverse complement strand
CGGTGGACTTGAGTTCGCAACATCAGGTAACTCAGCTACTTCACACAAGTCAGTTGTTATCGGTGTTGACTCTGATATGTATGCACAGACCGCAAAGTCTTCAGAGCGTGTTGTTATCTTGAACTCTGCAACCAAGGGTGTTGGAGCATCGGTTAAGACCGTTATCTCTGACGTTGCTGGCGGCAAGTTCTCGAACACCGCTTACGTTGGCACACTTGCTAACGGTGGAACCGGCCTTGCCGGATACCACGACTTTGGTCGCAAGGTCTCAGCTTCACTTCAGGCTGAAATCAAGGCACTTGCAAAGAGCATTCAGGCTGGAAAAGTTTCTGTTGCCTAATCTCTAGATCAACCAAAAGAACCGAGAAGATTTATCTTCTCGGTTCTTTTTTTCTTCATTTAGGTTTAAGATAAGAAAAGATTTTTATCAAATGTGCCGCAAAGGAGCGCTGTGTCTCTCGAACTTCGTGGAATTACCAAGAGCTTCGGTGCGCTGGTTGCAAACGACAACATCGACCTTAAAGTAGAGACCGGCGAGATTCACGCCATTCTCGGTGAAAATGGCGCGGGTAAATCGACCCTCATGAATATCGTCTACGGTTTGGTTTCTCCCGATAAGGGCGAAATCCTTGTCGATGGCGAAGTTAAGTCGATTACCGAACCAAGCGATGCGCTCAACGCCGGTATCGGAATGGTTCACCAACACTTCATGCTCGTACCTGTCTTTACCGTCGCAGAGAACATCGTCTTGGGTCACGAGAAGAGCGGTCGGATTGGCCAGTTGCACCTCGAGGAGGCCAAGGCCGAGATCCGCCGGGTTTCGGATGAATTCAAATTCGATGTAGACCCTGATGCCATTATCGAAAATCTTCCGGTGGGCGTGCAACAACGCGTGGAGATTATTCGAGCCCTTATTTACGATGCACGAGTCTTAATCTTGGACGAGCCAACCGCCGTACTTACACCGCAAGAGACCGATGACTTGCTCAACATTATGCGCCAGCTCAAGGCCAAGGGCACGTCGATCATTTTTATCACGCATAAGTTGCGCGAAGTGAAAGCCGTCGCCGATCGAATCACGATTATTCGTCGAGGCAAGGTTGTCGGAACCGCCCAGCCTTCTTCCTCACAAGACGAGCTTGCTTCGCTCATGGTGGGACGTCCCGTTGATTTGAACCCAGATAAGGCCGCGCATTCGATTGGCGATGTGATTCTGTCGGTTAAGGACGTGACGATTAAAGATCTGACCGGACGAGCGCTCGTCAAGGATGTCAGCTTTGATGTCCGCGGGGGAGAAGTGCTTGCGATTGCTGGCGTGCAAGGAAATGGCCAATCTGAATTAGCTCGCTCGATGGTGAATCTCGAAGATCATATTGAGGGCAGCATCAAGCTTGAGAACGATGAAATCGTGGGTGAATCGGTGCGTCAATCGCTCCACCATGGAATTGCCTTTATTCCCGAATCGCGCGAGCTGGATGGGCTGATAGCGTCGATGTCGATTGCGGAGAATCTTGTTCTTGATCTGCATGATCTAGCTCCGTACGCACACGGTGTCCAAATGTCGCCCGCGGTGGTTGCCTCGGAGGCAGAGAAGAAGAGCGTGGAATTCGATATTCGATTGCAGTCCGTTCAGGACCCGGTCTCCTCGCTCTCTGGCGGCAATAAGCAGAAGGTTGTCCTCGCGCGCGAACTATCGCGCCCTGTTCGACTCGTGGTTGCCTCCCAGCCGACGCGTGGTTTGGATGTTGGCTCGATTGAATTTGTTCACGAGCGAATTTTGGCCGAACGCGACGCTGGCCGAGCTGTCCTTCTTTTTAGCACCGAGCTAGACGAAGTTCTTGCGCTCGCCGATCGCATCGCAGTGATGTACCGCGGCGAGATTCTGAAGATTGTTCCCGCAACCGTATCCGCTCAGGAATTGGGCCTACTCATGGCTGGAGTCGTCAATGCGTAAGCCGCAATTCTCGTCGCTTCGTGCGCTCAAGTTACCGGTCCTCGCATTTTTGCTCGCGATGTTTGCGGGCGCGCTACTTATTGCCTTCTCCGACACCGCATCGTTGAAGAAAATTGGCCATCCATGGCAATTTATTAAATCAGCGAGCGCTGCCGCAGGTCACGCTTACTTTGCGCTTTTCCAAGGCGCGATTTATGACCACGGTCTTGCAACGCCTCACAACCCATGGCTCGCTTTCTATCCTTTATCCGAGACGTTGGTTGCAGCAGCGCCACTAATCCTTGCCGGCTTATCTGTTGCTCTCGCATTCCGTGCGGGGCTCTTCAATATTGGTGCGCAAGGACAATTTATTTTCGGTTCGATCGCCGCTTCGTACATTGGATTCCACTTCCATCTGCCCATCGGGGTTCACGTCGTACTCGCGGTCCTTGCCGCCATTGTTGCTGGTGCTATCTGGGGCGGGTTGGTCGGACTTCTCAAGGCTCGCACTGGTGCGCACGAAGTCATTGTCACCATCATGCTCAACTACGTCGCGCTCTATTTCTTAATGTGGATCTTAAGCACAACCACTTTCTTGCGCCCCGGCCGTAAGGATCCAATTGCGCCCGATGTCGCGGACTCTGCTCGTTTGCCGCACTTAGCCGGCCAGAACTTCCGCCTTAATCTTGGAATCTTTATCGCGCTCGCAGCCGCGGTATTTGTGTGGTGGCTATTGTCGCGAAGCACCTGGGGATTTCGATTCCGCGCGGTTGGTGCAAATACCGCTGCAGCAAAGACCGCAGGCATATCAGTTCCTTTTGTCATGACCGCAGCGATGGTTATTTCTGGCGCGCTTGCTGGTTTGGGTGGAGCCGTTCACGTTCTTGGTAGCGACTACTCGCTCACCTCAGGCAGCGCTGGAAACTTTGGCTTCGACGCTGTGACTGTGGCCTTGTTGGGTCGAGCACAACCGATGGGCACGGTTATCGCATCTATCCTCTTTGGAGCGCTCCGCGCCGGTGGTGGCACGATGCAGGCAAACACCACGACCCCGATTGATATCGTGCTGGTCATTCAAGCGCTGGTCGTCCTCTTTATCGCCGCACCATCTGTTGTTCGATTTGTCTTCCGATTGAAGAACGTCAAAACGGGTGGCGAATTGGTAGCGAAGGGATGGAACGGCTGATGAGCACTTCAACTATGGTGCTTTCCGCCACCGATCGCCGTCGCTTGCGGAGTATTTATGTGATGGGCGCGCTGGCCGCGGCTGCCACAATTCTTTTTGGAATCCTTCCTGGTTCGCACCAGAAAGTGACATATGGATTTGTTCTCGATAAGGAATGGGTCCTCGTTCACCAATGGGTCGTTGACGCGAAGAACGCATCGCTCGGCTTCGGATTGCTTGCACTCGTCGTTGCGGTTCTGGGCTACCTGCTCTTCCGCCGCGGAATCACGTCAAAAGCAATTGGCGCGGTCGCAAGCATCGGGATTCTGATGTCGTTCTTGTCGTGGGCCGCCGCCGGAAAGTTCATTCCTTTTACCGGACTGCTGCAAGGCGCGCTCTTTCTCTCGGTTCCGCTGATATTTGGATCCATGTCCGGCGTGCTGAGCGAACGCTCGGGCGTAGTAAATATCGCAATTGAGGGTCAACTTCTTGCTGGCGCATTTGCATCGGGAGTAGTTGCTTCGCTGACACACAGCACCGTCTGGGGCTTGCTCGCCGCTCCGCTCGCAGGATCGTTAATTTCATTATTGCTCGCGATCTTTGCGATTAATTTTGGCATCGATCAGATTATTTTGGGCTTCGTCCTTAACGTATTGGTCTATGGCATCACCGACTTCCTTTACAAGATGTTGTTGATTCCCTACCAAGAAACCTGGAACTCTGGCCCGACCTTGGCGCCGATCAAGATTCCGTTCCTGTGGAAAATTCCTGTCGTGGGCCCCATTCTTTTCGACCAGACGATCATCGTGTATCTGATGTATCTCGGCGTAATCGCGCTTAACTTTGCCCTCTTCCGCACCAAGTGGGGTCTTCGTACTCGCGCTGTGGGTGAGCACCCAACCGCCGCCGATAGCGTTGGTATCAAGGTCAACGCCCTGCGCTTCCGGAACGTGTTGATCTCCGGTCTTGTTGCGGGATTGGGCGGTGCGTACTTCACGGTTGGCCTCAGCGGTTCATTCTCTAAAGAGATGACCGCGGGCAAGGGCTTCATCGCGCTCGCTGCGCTGATTTTCGGTCGCTGGAGTCCATGGGGTGCGGTTGGCGCTGCCTTGATCTTCGGTTTTGCGGACAACCTGCAGAGCGTTTTAGGAATCATTGGTACACCGATTCCATCAGAGTTCATGCTGATGGCGCCATACGTTGCGACCATCATTGCGGTGACTGGATTCATCGGACGGGTACGAGCTCCCGCCGCCGATGGTGCACCGTATAAGCGCGGTGAATCGCACTAATGTCCGCGATTGATTGGGATTCGTTGCACACTCAAGCCAAAGAGATTATGACCAAGGCCTATGCGCCCTATTCCAAATTTCCCGTGGGTGTAGCGGCGTTGGTAAACGACGGTCGCGTTGTGACCGGATGCAACGTAGAAAATGCGAGCTATGGCCTTGGCTTGTGCGCTGAATGCGGCTTGGTTTCAAATCTGATTGCTAGCGGCGGTGGGACGCTAGTCGCCGCGGTCTGCGTGGACGCCGACGGAAACTTCTTGTCACCGTGCGGGCGTTGCCGACAACTGCTCTTCGAACACGGTGGTGCTGCAATGCTCTTCATGACTCCTGATGGCCCTCGGCCGATCTCGGATCTCTTGCCGTGGGCATTTGGTCCAGAAGATTTGAAATAGGAATGGCCGAAGCATTTGCGGCCGTCGAAATAATTGCGGCAAAGCGGGATAAGGGTGAATTAACCGATCCCCAAATTGATTGGGTTATTGACGCGTACACGCGCGGAGCGGTTGCGGAGGAACAAATGTCTGCGCTGTTGATGGCGATTTTGCTCAATGGAATGAATAGCCGAGAGATCTCTCGGTGGACCGACGCCATGATTCGTAGCGGCGAACGAATGGAATGGTCGGCAGTAAAGCGAACCACGGTCGATAAGCACTCGACCGGCGGTGTCGGCGACAAAATTACCTTGCCACTTGCTCCACTTGTCGCTGCTTGCGGCGGGGCTGTCCCGCAATTATCGGGACGAGGCTTGGGTCATACCGGTGGCACGCTCGACAAGCTGGAATCAATTCCTGGTTGGCGCGCTTCGCTCTCGAATGAAGAGATGCTCAAAGTTTTGCAGGATTGCGGCGCGGTTATTTGCGCTGCTGGTGCTGGACTAGCCCCTGCTGATAAGAAGTTATATGCGCTTCGAGATGTCACGGCCACCGTCGAAGCAATCCCATTGATTGCCTCTTCCATCATGAGCAAGAAAATTGCCGAAGGCACCAGCGCGCTTATTTTGGATGTAAAAACCGGCAACGGCGCATTTATGAGCGATCCGCTAAAGGCTAGGGAATTGGCGCAGGTGATGGTTGAACTCGGCGAGCGCGCTGGCGTGAAGACTCGTGCACTGATTACCGCCATGGACGTTCCTTTGGGATTGACCGCCGGTAACGCGTTAGAAGTACGCGAATCGGTCGAAGTCCTTGCTGGCGGCGGACCGTCAGATGTCGTGGAATTAACCGTACTTTTGGCGCGAGAGATGTTGGATGCGGGAAAGATCAAGCCGCTGATGGATCCCGCTGACGCACTTATGAATGGTGCAGCCATGGACCATTGGCGTCGAATGATCCTCGCGCAAGGCGGAGACCCTGATGCCGCTCTGCCAGTGGCGAAAGAGAAAATCGTCGTCAACGCCGAATCAAGCGGTGAAATTATTGAGATGAATGCGATGAAGGTTGGCGTATCGGCTTGGCGGCTTGGCGCAGGCCGCTCACGACAGGGCGAGAAGGTTCAAGCCGGTGCGGGAATCGAAATTCACGCAAAGCCGGGGCAAGAAATAAAAGCCGGTCAACCGTTGTTTACCCTGCATACCGACGAAGCGGCTAGATTTGAGCGCGCACTAGAAGTGCTGGATGGCGCGGTTCGAATCAGCAGTACTGGCGAGAAAGTCGAGCGCCTACCGCTGATACTTGAGAAGATAGAGAGATAAGAGAGTGTCACTCACTAAGAAGCCAACGCCCGATCAGGTTAAGCGCGTTCCGAAGGCGGTTATTCACGACCATCTCGATGGTGGATTGCGCCCAGAGACCCTCATCGAGATCGCGGAACAGATCGGCTACGACAAGCTTCCGACCCATGATCCAGTAAAGCTGGCGGATTGGTTTGAAGAGTCATGCAGTTCTGGCACCTTGGTCCGTTATCTAGAAACTTTTGATCACACCATCGCGGTGATGCAGACCGAAGAGAACATCATTCGTGTTGCTCGCGAGGCGGCCATTGATCTTGCGCGCGATAACGTGGTCTACGCCGAAGTGCGCGGCGCCCCGGAACTATTTACTCGGCAAGGTTTGACCCTCGATCAAGTCATTGAAGCGACGACCGAGGGATACCGTCAAGGAATGGCCGAAGCTAAGGCAGAAGGCAAAGCCATACGCGTGGAACAAATTCTCTGCGCGTTGCGTCAGAACAATGAAGCCGATGAAGTTGCGACCAAGGTAGTGAAGTATCGCGATCAACACGTGGTTGGTTTTGATATCGCGGGACCCGAAGATGGTTTTCCACCCACCTTGCAGCAAACCGCCTTTGATTATCTTCGCCAAGCAAATGCGCACTTCACGATCCACGCCGGCGAAGCGTATGGACTACCGTCTATCTGGCAGGCGATTCAGATGTGCGGTGCTGAACGACTGGGTCACGGTGTTCGAATCATGGACGATATCGATATGAGTGGCTCAGAGCCGAAGCTCGGATTATTGGCGTCGTATGTTCGCGATCGCCGCATCCCACTCGAGATCTGTCCAACCTCCAATCTCCAGACCGGAGCGGCTAAAAACTTTGCCTCGCATCCGATTGGCGCTTTGGAAAAACTTCGCTTCCGCGTCACCATCAATACCGATAATCGTTTGATGAGCCGAACCTCGATGAGCAATGAAATGCAGCAAGCGGTGGCCGCCTTTGACTGGACCTTCCAGGACCTTCAGCGCGTCACCATCAACGCCTTGAAGTCAGCCTTTATCCCCTTTGAAGAACGCTTGGCAATCATTGAAAAGATTGTGAAGCCCGCTTACGCCGAGATATCAGGAGAATAAATAATGTGCAGTCCGATTACATGTAAGAACTGCGGCAAGGTGACGTGGACCGGCTGCGGCGAGCATATTGAGCAAGCGCTGGCCGGATTCAATAAAGACCAGCTCTGCACCTGCGCTTCTCAATAAGAGCTTTAACGGGTAGAACTAAACCCCGATGGTCTGCCAGACCGTCTTGTGCTCCACAAAGGCGAGAATGCGATCCGGGCTCTTGACTGACTTGAAGGAGTGAATTCGCTTCAGGTTATCGGCTCCGGCAATCTTTAACTCCGTCAGCTGTTTGGATGAAAGTCCGCTTGCGTCAACGGCGTCAACATCCATATGGGAGCCCATCCAACCCACGAGTTCCGGCGTTTTCCCGGTCAGAATATTGATTACGCCCGCGGGCACATCGCTCGTAGCACAAACCTCGGCGAAGGTAATCGCGGTGAGGGGGAATTTTTCACTTGCGATCACTACTGCGGTGTTGCCACTCGCGATGATTGAGCCAACGGATGCAATCAGAGAAATCAATGACGGCTTGCCTTCGATGAAGGCTCCCACAACGCCGATGGCTTCAGGGATAGTGAAGTTATAGAACGAACCCGCGACCGGATTGTTGGCGCCCGATAGCGAACTAATCTTGTCGGTCCAACCCGCGTACCAAACCATCAGATCAATCGATTCTTCGACCTGTACCAACGCTTGCTTGGTGGTGATTCCTTCTTGCGCCTCGATTTCGTCGGCGAATTGTGATGCTCGTCCCTGCATGACTTCAGCGATCCGATACAACACTTGGCCACGGTTATAGGCGGTCGCCTTGGACCACCCGCTGAACGCTGCTCGCGCGGCGACTACCGAATCACGCAAGTCTTTGCGCGACGCCCAGCAAGGATTGGCGATGAACGCTCCCTTTGCGTCTTTGAGTTCATAGACGCGGCCAGATTCGCTGCGGGGGAATGCGCCGTTGATATAGAGCTTGTATGTCTTCATGACGTCGATGCGGTTCATTAGTTCTTGCCTCCCTTGAGGTAAGCGGCCAAGCCATGGCGACCGCCTTCGCGCCCCCAGCCCGATTCTTTGAAGCCACCGAAGGGGCTGGTCGGATCAAATTTATTAAATGTGTTAGTCCAGATGACACCGGCCCGTAATTTGCTCGCGGTCCAGAGGACCTTCGAGCCTTTCTCGCTCCAGACACCAGCGGACAATCCGTATGGAGTGTTGTTCGCCTTCTCGACCGCCTCTGCGGGGGTGCGGAATGTGAGAACTGATAGGACGGGCCCAAAGATTTCTTCCCGAGCAATTCGATGCGTCTGGGAGACGCCGGTAAATATTGTGGGGGCGTACCAGTATCCCTTCGACGGTAAATCACACGGGGCGCTCCAGCGTTCTGCGCCTTCGGCGTCACCGGTATTCGTCAGTTCGGTGATGCGCGCCAATTGTTCTGCGCTGTTGATTGCGCCCAAATCCGTGTTCTTATCGAGCGGATTGCCAACTCGGATCAACGCCATCCGTCGCTTCAGCTTTTCAATAACTTCATCCTGGACATTTTCTTGCACAAGCAAGCGCGATCCAGCGCAGCAGACATGACCTTGATTGAAAAAGATTCCATTGACAATTCCTTCGACTGCTTCATCGATAGCGGCATCGTCATAAACAATGTTTGCGGCTTTTCCACCGAGTTCGAGGGTGACGCTCTTCTTGGTATCTGCTACTGCCCGTGCGATTGCTTTGCCGACCGCGGTCGATCCAGTAAACGCAATTTTGTCTACGTCTGGGTGGTTAACCAAGTAGGACCCAGTCACACCGTCACCAGTAACAATGTTTACAACGCCAGCGGGGAGTCCCGCTTGTTGGCAGACTTCGGCAAAGAGGAGCGCGGTCAGAGGTGTTGTTTCTGCTGGCTTAAGGACAACCGTGTTGCCGGCGGCAAGCGCGGGCGCGACCTTCCACGCGAGCATTAAGAGCGGGAAGTTCCAAGGAATTATTTGGCCCACGACGCCGAGCGGCTTGGGGTTGGTGCCCAATCCGGCGTAGTCGAGCTTGTCGGCCCAGCCGGCGTGATAAAAAAAGTGAGCTGCTGCGAGCGGAATATCGGTATCCCGAGATTCGCGAATCGGCTTTCCGTTGTCGAGCGTCTCTAGAACTGCGAATTCGCGAGCGCGCTCTTGAAGTAGGCGAGCGATTCGAAACAAATACTTGCCACGTTCGGCGGCGGGCATTTTGCCCCAGACTTTTGTGTAAGCGGCACGGGCGGCCGCGACAGCCGAGTTCACATCGTCTAGTTCGGCATAACTGATGCTTGCAATCGCTTCACCGGTCGATGGATTAACAGTGGTGAATCGCTTACCTGCTTTAGCGGCTGTGTAGGTGCCATTGATGAAGAGCTTGTAATCGCTCTGCAGGTTGAGAATAGAGGTCGACTCTAGCGCCGGTGCGTATTCAAATTCGGTCATATCTATTCTCTCCGAGGTTAGTCGAGCGTTACGTACTGGGGGCTGGCGTAATGCCCATCGCGCATTTTCATGCGTTGGAGGAGCAAATCATTGAGGAGCGCGCTGGCGCCGATGCGGAACATCTGCGGGTTAAGCCATTCTGGTCCGGCCGTTTCGTTCACAAGCACCAGTTGCTTGATCGCATCCTTGGTTGTGCGGATTCCACCGGCTGGCTTTACACCGATGCGCTTGCCCGTCGCGGCATGGAAATCTCGGACCGCCTCGAGCATCACCAAAACAACCGGTGCGGTTGCTGCAGGCGCCACCTTGCCAGTACTCGTCTTGATGAAATCGCCACCCGCGAGCATTCCTAAATACGAGGCTTTGCGAACATTGTCGAGAGTCACGAGTTCGCCGGTTTCGAGGATGACCTTCAAGTGGGCTTTGTTGCCACACAAATCTTTGATGGCGCGAATTTCATCGAAGACCTCGCCGATTCGACCGCTTAAGAATGCGCCGCGATCAATCACCATATCGATTTCAGCCGCACCATTTTCTAGCGCGTCGAGCGTGTCTTGCCTCTTGACCGCGAAGCTGGCTCGCCCTGATGGAAAAGCGGTCGACACAGCCGCGACTGGAACGTGCTTTCCGCCGATGGAATCCAAATGCTCGCGCGCAATTTTTACCATGTCGTTATAAACGCAGACCGCACCGACCGATGGCACGGAAGGATCGGTCGCATCGGGACGAACCGCCTTCGCACAGAGCGCGCGCACTTTGCCGGGCGTATCCGCGCCTTCCAACGTCGTGAGGTCCACCATGCTGATGGCGGTGTCAATTGCCCACGTCTTGGACGCGGTCTTGATGCTCCGCGTCGCCAGCATTGCTGCTCTAGCTTCCGCGCCGACCTGGTCTACTGGTGGAAGCGTCTTAAGAAAGTTCTTTAAGGATGATTCACTAAAATCGGTGATCACGATAGGATCTTCTTCAGCTCGGGTACCAATCGCGCAATCAAACGCTCTGCTTCATCGCGATCATGCTCGCTGGCTGTTGGGCGCACAACTTCAATGTAGCACTTGAGCTTGGGTTCGGTTCCGCTTGGCCGGATGATTATTCGAATATCGCCTTCGAGGAAGAATCGCAGTCCATCGGTTGCTGGCAATTCTGGGGTAGCGACAGCCAAGTCATCAAATCGGGTGATGCGAATTCCCGCGATATCTAATGGCTGAGTTGTGCGAATTGAGGAGATGACCAAGGCGAGTCGCTTAGCGTCGGTTACTCGAACGCTGATCTGCTCCGTCCGGTGAAAACCGTACTTCTCCCAGATGCGATCGAGGTAATCAGCGATGGTCGCGCCACGAGACTTTAAATCAGCCGCGATATTGGCCAGCATAATTGCGGCCGAGACGCCATCCTTATCGTTGACTGTGTGCGGATCAACGGCGTAGCCAATCGCTTCCTCATATCCATATCCGAGGTTGGAAATCTTGGAGAGCCACTTGAATCCGGTCAATGTCTCGTGACATTCAATTCCGTGGGCGCGCGCAATCTTTCCCAATAGCGAGGACGAAACAATTGAGTTAGCAAAAGATTTTCCGGATACATCTATTGTCTCGGCGATGTATTCGCCAAAGAGCGCCCCAAGTTCATCGCCTCGAAGCATGCGCCACCCGGTGCGCGGGTCAGGTATCGCCGCCGCACAACGATCGGCGTCAGGATCATTCGCGATTACAAGGTCCGCTTCCACCGCTTCTGCCTTCGCAATCGATAAGTCGATGGCGCCAGCTTCTTCTGGATTCGGGAACGCGACGGTCGGGAAATCTGGATTGGGTTCAGCTTGTTCCGTAACCAGAATCAGTTCTGAATATCCAGCACCCGCGAAAACTTTGCGCACGGTCTCGGTGCCCACGCCATGCATGGCGGTGTAGACGGCACGGATCGGTGTTTTATTGTGGCCGAGCTTTGACGTAGCTTCTACATACGCATCGAGCACATCGTCGTTTAAAACGGTCCATGCCTTTCCGCGTGGCTGCACAGAGTCAATCTGCGCGATTTCTGCTGCTATGTGTTGATCGACCGGCGCAATAATTTGTGAGCCTCGAAAATCAATGCCTTGAGCCAATCCGCCGAGATACACCTTGTATCCGTTGTCTTCTCGTGGATTGTGGCTGGCGGTGACCATCACTCCACAATCGACCTGTAAGTGCTTAACCGCGAAAGCCAAGACCGGCGTGGGCAGCGGCCGCGGCAGGATGGATACATTGATCCCTGCTCCGCTAAAAATTTCGGCGCTTTCCTGAGTGAAATCTTCTGACCCGTGCCGTGCATCGCGTCCGATGACAACGCTCTGCATGCCACTCTTCTTCATAAATGCTGCGATACCCGCGGCGGTGCGACCAACAACCGCGCGGTTCATGCACGATGGCCCGGGGCCCACTGGCCCGCGCAAACCAGCGGTGCCGAACTCTAAAAATCCGTTAAAGCAGCGTGAAAGCGCTTCTTCGTTTGATTCATCTAGCCACAATCGCAATTGCGCAGCGGTTCGCGGATCGGGATCGAGCGCAATCCAGTGCTCAACCTCGGCGACGAGTGCGGCGTTCATGAGATGCGATTAAATCTTGTGCAGAACTTTGCTGAGGAGTTCGCCCATTCGACCAGCAGCGGCCTTGCCCGCGGCCATAACCTCTTCGTGGCTGAGTTTCTCGCCCGTCACGCCAGCTGCAGCGTTTGTGACAAGTGAAATTCCTACGACTTCTGCGCCGAGCGCATGAGCTGCAATTGCTTCTGGAACCGTGGACATACCGACCAGGTCCGCGCCCATCGTGCGTAACATGTTGATTTCAGCCGGGGTTTCGTATGCCGGTCCGCGCCAGTGCACGTAGACGCCCTCGGCGAGCGATGAATCTTCGGACTTGAGAATTGCGCGAATTCGCTTGCTGTACAAATCCGTGAGGTCAACAAAATCGGCGCCAATAAGTGGGCTGACCGCGGTCATCGAGATATGGTCTCGGATTAAGACCGGTTGACCAACGGAATATTCACGATTGATTCCACCGCACGCGTTTGTCAGCACGACCGCGCGGCATCCTGCTTTCACTGCAGTGCGCACTCCGTGCACGACAGGTTCAATCCCTTTTCCCTCATACAAATGGGTACGTCCGAGAAAAACGAGCACGCGAATCGTTCGACCGTTCTCGTTCAGGTCATACGAGCGGATGACGCCGCCATGACCTGCAACGGTTGGCGCAAGAAAGCCAGGGAGTGATGTCGCGGGAAACTCGTGAGTCGCAACGCCAAGCGCGTCGGCGGCGGATATCCAGCCAGAGCCCATAACGAGGGCGACGTCATGCTTTTCTTTTCCGGTAATTCGCGCGAGCTCTGCGGCTGCGGCTTGGGCTGTACCTAGTGGGTCTGAATATAAGTCGGCCATAGCCCTAACTTATCGCGTTTGCGCGCGCTTCCGTAATTACTTGCTGGGGCTTAAATATCTGATGCCCGCGTAGGGCGCTTCGCGAGATCTTCTATGTAATCCACTGGCGCACCAGCGGCGATTGCAGCGTCAACAATGATAGACATGTATTGCTTGCTCGGTAGTCCGCCCTCGTATCCGTTTAAGACATAGAGAAAACAGAGTGGCTCGCCATCGAGGGTATGCACGCGCACTTTTATTTTTCGATAGACATCAACCGCGACGCCTTCCCATTCATCTAGCGCTCGCTCGTCTTGCGGGGTTAAATCGTAAAGCGATACGAAGACATGTTCGGTGGGATCTTCAACAACCGTGGCGAGTGCGCCATCCCAACCGATATCGTCACCGCCAAATGTGAGACGCCAACCTTCGAGATAACCGGTGCCTCGATGTGGTGAATGCGGAGCGCGTTCGTGCATACGAGCCGGATCCATATTCGATCCGTAAGCTGCGTAGAGGGTCACAAAAGAATGTTAGCCCTCAATGACGCACAAAGTCTGGCCGCTTGCGACCGTTTCTCCGACGCTTACGTGCAGCTTTCCAATGGTGCCGGCCTTGTGAGCGGTCAGCGGTTGTTCCATCTTCATTGCTTCAAGCACAACAATCAATTCGCCTGCTTCCACGCGTTCGCCGTTGCCCTTGAGAACTTTCACGACGGTGCCCTGCATCGGGCTGTCGACCGAATCGCCCGCAACCTTGTTCACGGCCGCGCTCTTGATCCGATGTCGCTTGGTGACAGGTTCTGGTTCGTGGAGTTGAACTTCAATCCGATGGCCATTGACCTCGGCGATGATGCGACGTGAAGCCGCCTTGGTTTCGGCAACGCCAGCCTTAAAGGAGAACGGTTCGATCTGATTATCGAATTCATTTTCAATATAGCTGGTGTAGACCTTGAAATTTTCGGTGAAGTTAGGGTCATTCACGATTGCGTTGTGGAACGGGAGTGCGGTCGCGAGTCCGCCAATGTGGAATTCGGATAGGGCACGACGAGCTCGTTGTATCGCCTCGGCGCGAGTAGCACCGGTGACGATGAGCTTCGCCAGTAATGAATCGAAGTGAGATCCGATCGTGTGCCCGTGATCGAAACCGGCATCGACGCGAACACCTGGGCCTGAAGGTTGCTCCCACTTGGTAATCGTTCCGAGTGATGGCAGGAAGCCCTTACCTGGGTCTTCGCCGTTAATACGGAATTCAATCGAGTGACCGCGTACAACCGGATCAACGGGGGAGATTGCTTCGCCATCTGCAATGCGGAATTGCTCGCGCACCAAATCGATCCCCGTCACTTCTTCCGATACTGGGTGCTCTACCTGCAGGCGCGTATTTACTTCAAGGAATGAGATTGTGCCGTCGATGCCGATCAAGAATTCGCAGGTTCCGGCGCCGATATAACCCGCCTTCTTCATGATGGCCTTGCTCGATGTGTAGAGCTGGGTTATCTGCGCATCCGTGAGGAATGGTGCGGGCGCTTCTTCTACCAATTTTTGGTGACGACGTTGCAAGGAACAATCGCGCGTACTGACAACCACTGCATTGCCGTGTGAGTCGACCAAAACTTGGGTCTCGACGTGGCGAGGCTTATCCAGGTATCGCTCCACGAAACACTCGCCGCGACCAAAGCCGGTGATTGCTTCGCGAACGGCCGAGTCAAAGAGTTCTGGAATTTCTTCCATCGTGCGCGCGACCTTGAGGCCACGTCCGCCACCGCCGTGAGCGGCCTTAATTGCAACGGGAAGCCCGTGCTCCTTCGCGAATGCGACGACTTCGTCCGACGAATCGACTGGATCAATGGTGCCGGCAACGAGAGGTGCGCCTACTTCTGCCGCAATCTTTCGGGCAGAGACTTTGTCACCGAGCGCACGAATCGCTGCCGGCGGTGGCCCGATCCAAATCAATCCCGCGGCCAACACCTTGTCGGCAAAATCAGCATTCTCGGATAGGAATCCGTATCCAGGGTGAACCGCGTCCGCACCAGATTTTTTAGCGATTGCAATAATTTTCTCTTGATCGAGATAGGTCTCGGCCGCAGATAAGCCATTGAGTGCATACGCCTCGTCGGCGGTCTCGACGTGGAGCGCGGTGCGATCTTCGTCGGAATAGATCGCGATGCTAGTAATGCCATGGTCGCGCGCGGCACGCGCAACGCGTACGGCGATTTCGCCACGATTAGCGATTAATACGGATTTCATGCGGGGACCACCATTTCAGCGATGTCGGGCCAGCGCAGCCCTAATGTATTGAATGCGCGACGGAGAAGCGGAAGCGAAAGACCAATAATGCCGGTGTAGTCACCATCGATACGTTCGATGAACGGTGCGGCCAATCCATCCAGCGTAAATCCGCCAGCTACATTCAGCGGTTCGCCAGAAGCGATGTACGCGTCGATTTCGTAATCACTCATATCGGCAAACTTCACGAGCGAGGTGGAGAAATCGGTGACCTCGGTCTCGGAGGAGCGATCAATAATGCAATGTCCCGTGTGCAGGTAACCAGTCTGGCCGCGAAGACGCTTGGCACGCGCGATGGCAACGTCGGCAGTCAACGGCTTGCCGAGTGATTCGCCCTCGAATTCGAATGTGGAATCGCATGCAATAACGATTGAATCTTTGGGCGCTAGCGGCGCAACCGCGTGTGCTTTCAGAATTGCTAGCGCGATGACCATCTCTTTTGGTGAGAGCGCCAAGAGGGCGGGATCTTCTTCATCCACACCGCTGACCATCACGGTCGGATGTATGCCCGCGCTTTCCAGCAATCGCTTACGCGAAGGCGATGCCGATGCAAGAACGACCTGTCGTGGCACTAGAAAGTCTGCTTCCACGTACGGGGGAGCGGTTGTTGCAATTGAGATTTGCGCCAGAGACTCGCGCGCTCGGGTTTCTTGGCAACCGGCTTGCGAATCACTTTAGATAGCGCCGCCAACTCTTCGCGCGAAGGATTGCCCTTCACGATGCTAAAACGCTTATTCATATTAGAGCGGAATGTTTCCGTGCTTGCGAGGTGGCAATGAGACGCGCTTATTACGAAGCGCCTCAAGCGCCTTCGTGATTTGGGCGCGAGTTTCTTGTGGCTCAATGACCGCGTCGATAAAGCCACGATCCGCGGCGATATAAGGATTCAAAAGCGTGTCTTCGTAATCATCAATCAACGCTTTGCGCGCTGCTTCTACATCTGAAGCGGCTGCCAACTCCTTGCGATACAAAATGTTCACCGCGCCTTGTGCGCCCATCACCGCGAGTTGTGCGGTTGGCCAGGCCAGGTTTACATCCGCGCCAAGGTGCTTGGATCCCATGACGATATACGCGCCACCGTAAGCCTTGCGGGTGATCACCGTAATAAGAGGTACAGATGCTTCGCCGTATGCGTAGATCAACTTTGCGCCGCGACGAATGATTCCATCCCACTCTTGTTCGGTGCCGGGCAAGAAGCCAGGAACGTCAACCAGCGTCACAATCGGAATTCCGAATGCGTCACAGGTGCGAACAAAACGAGCGGCTTTTTCACTGGCGTCGATGTCGAGCGTTCCCGCGAGCGCTTGAGGCTGGTTGGCGATGATGCCGACCGAACGACCTTCGATGCGTCCGAATCCGACCAAAATGTTTGGCGCAAAGAGCGCGTGAACTTCCAGGAATTCGGCCTCGTCCAGAAGGGCTTCGACCAGAATGCGCATGTCATACGGCTTGTTGGGGTTGTCGGGAATCAACGAGTCGAGCGCGCGATCGGCCGGTGAAACATCGGCACCTTCGGTCGCGGGCAAGACAGGTGACTCGTCCATATTGTTGCTAGGAAGGTACGACAACAGCGCCTTCACGTAATCAAGGGCGTCTTCTTCATTGTTCGCAAGGTAATGCGAATTTCCGGTCTTGGAGTTGTGAGTAGCCGCGCCACCCAACTCTTCCATTTCTACTTCCTCACCGGTTACTGCCTTGATGACATCTGGGCCAGTGATAAACATGTGGGAGGTTTCGTTCACCATGATGGTGAAGTCGGTGATCGCAGGGGAATACACCGCACCACCCGCGCACGGGCCGAGGATGACGGAAATTTGCGGGATAACTCCGGATGCACGGACGTTTCGCTTGAAAATTTCGCCGTACATCGCCAGTGAGGCCACACCTTCTTGAATACGTGCGCCACCTGAATCATTGAGACCGACCAGCGGGATTCCTGATTTCATCGCGAAGTCTTGAATCTTGACGATTTTTTCACCGACGACTTCGCCGAGCGAGCCGCCGTACACGAGAAAGTCTTGCGAATAAATTGCGATTGTCCGACCATCGACCGTGGCATACCCGGTTACCACTCCATCGCCGTAGGCACGGTTCTTATCCATTCCAAAGTTAGTGGAACGGTGACGCGCAAATGAATCGAGCTCTACGAAAGAACCGGCGTCGACGAGCTGGGCGATGCGCTCGCGCGCGGTCCACTTGCCCTTGGCGTGGCGCTTCTCAATTGCTTCTGGGGTTCCGCTGCTCTCGGCTTCGAGGCGGCGTCGACGTAGATCAGCAATCTTTCCGGCGGTGGTACGAATATCATCAGTCACGGTCATACGGTACTAGTCCAAGTGCTGGTTCAGATACTGGGGTAACGCGATATGTCTCAATTGCTCGACGAAAGTGCGATATCCCACGCGCTTAGCGGCAGCTACTGGCGGGTATCGGTAGTGCAAGAGACGCCGTCAACACAGACGATGCTACGCGACAGTACGCCAACGCATGGCGATGTCATCGTCGCTGAATTCCAATCGCATGGTCGTGGTCGATTAGATCGTACATTCGAGGCCGCGGCTAACACTGCGCTGCTCTTTTCTTTTTATGTCGAACCAAAAACTTCGGTGGATCGATTTACATTTCTTCCGTTGCTTGCAGGATCGATAGTTGCACAGACGCTAAATAAAAAATATGGAACAGGATTTACCACAAAGTGGCCCAACGATATTTTGTTTGGTGAGAAGAAAGTTGCGGGCTTGTTAGTCGAGCGATGCGGCAACGGCGCCATCGTAGGCATCGGGATCAATACGAGTATGTCCGAGTCTCAGCTGCCGGTTCCGACCGCCACCTCAATCACCTTGGCAACGGGAGCTGACCCAGATCGCAATCAACTATTGGCCGATTTTCTGTTGGCGTTCGAACTCCCTTTGCAGGAATGGGCAACGGGTCGCGACTACACGAAGGATTATCTGGATTTAAGTAGCACGATCAATCAGGATGTGGAGATAACCCTGCCTGGTGGAGCGATTCAGCACGGTCGGGCGATAAGCATCGATGCAACAGGCGCGCTGGTTTTGGACTCGGGGGAGCGGGTTACCGTTGGTGACGTTGTGCATCTGCGGCGCACCACAGATTAAACTCCACACGTGAGCTTCCCGCGGGTAGGTGTTGTAGGCGCAGGGCAACTTGCGCGCATGATGGCGGTCCCCGCTAACAATCTCGGAATCTCCTTCACGGTCTTTGCAGGCGCTGCTACAGATGGGGCCTGTTCGGTCGCGAAATTCGTCGTCGGTGATTACACAAACGCCGCTGATGTACTCGCCTTCGCTCAAACCGTCGACGTCATTACTTTTGAACACGAACTTGTTCCGGCATCCGTGATTCGCGAAATCGAAAAATCTGGCACCAAGGTCTATCCCCGGTCGGATAGTTTCCAATATTCACAGAACAAACTTCTGATGCGGAAGAAAATGGCGGAGCTGGGATTGCCAAATCCGCAGTGGCAGGAATACGCCTCGGGCGCGGCCGACATCGCGTTTCCATTAATCGCGAAGTTGCCGTCCGGTGGCTACGACGGCCGAGGTGTTTTTGTCATCACGAATCAATCAGAACTCGACGAACTTTCTAAGAAAGTTGGCGGAGTACTTCTCCTTGAAGAAGCGCTGAATTTTGAGTACGAAGCCGCGGTCATGGTGGCTCGATCTCCGCATGGACAAGCCGCTACATGGGCGCCTGTTTTGACGGTTCAGAAGGATGGCATCTGCACCCAAACCGTGACGCCGATTCCTCAGATCGAGCCAGATTTAGCGACGGAGATGCAAGAGATTGCGTTGAAGATTGCCGAGGGAATTGGTCTGGTCGGAGTAATGGCGGTCGAACTGTTCGTCGTGGGCGGTCGCTGCATCGTTAATGAGTTAGCGCTCCGTCCGCATAACTCTGGCCACTGGAGCATTGAGGGATCGGTCACGAGTCAGTTCGAACAACACCTGCGCGCAATATTGGATTTGCCACTCGGCAGCACAGCAACCACCGCGCCATACACCGTAATGGGCAATGTCTTGGGTGGCGAGAAGAGCGACATGTTCCGCCCTTATCTGCATTTAATGGCGCGCACGCCGGCGCTTAAATTTCATCAATACGGAAAAGAAGTTCGCCCAGGGCGCAAGATTGGTCACGTCACTCTGACCGGTGAAAATCTTCTAGAATTGCAGGAAGAAGTAGCCCACGCGGTTGCCTATATGACTGGAGAAATCGATGAGTAATCAAGTCGCGATTGTGATGGGTTCAGATTCGGATTGGCCAGTCATGCAAGAAGCCGCCGACGTGCTTGATGAATGCGGCGTGACATACAAGGCCGATGTTATTAGCGCACATCGCACACCATCGGAGATGTTGGAGTTTGCAAAGGGTGCAGCGGCGGCTGGTTACAAAGTCATTATTGCTGGCGCCGGTGGCGCCGCCCATTTGCCAGGCATGATCGCCGCGGCGACAACGCTTCCCGTTATTGGCGTGCCGGTGCCGTTGAAATACATGGACGGCATGGATTCGCTTTTATCAATCGTTCAAATGCCTGCTGGGATTCCGGTTGCAACCGTTGGCGTAGGTAATGCAAAGAATGCTGGTTTACTAGCTGCTCGAATTTTGGGCACAAGTGACGCTGGTGTCGCCGCGAAGGTCGCCGATCTGATGGAGAAGGCGCGCATTACTTCACTAGAAAAGGGAAAGAATCTCTCCCGAAAGAATCAACGAGCCGGGTTTTAAAGCGAGGAGTTAGCTCGACCGAGCGCTCTGAACTTCCAACCCGCGGCTAACCACTTTTCGCGGTCGAGCGCGTTACGGCCATCGATGATGATGGCGTTCTTTGCGAGTGACTTCGCGTGTACCGGATCAATCTCGCGGTAGATCTTCCATTCGGTGAGATGTAAGACGATATCCGCACCTTGCAAACAGGCATCAATCGTCTGCTCGAACGCCAGCGCCGGAAAGCGTTTCTGGGCATTCTCGATTGCCTTGGGATCATGTACAACAACGGTTGCACCGGCGGCGTGGATTTGTGCCGAAATATCTAAGGCGGGGGAATCGCGCACATCATCGCTATCAGGCTTGAAGGCTGCACCAAGTACGGCGACTTTTTTGCCGACGAGGTTTTCAGATAGGTCTTGACGCACGAGTTCAATCACGCGTTGGCGCGCGCGAAGATTAATCGCGTCAATTTCACGCAAAAACTCTAAGGCTTGCTGAGCTCCGAGCTCTTCCGCTCGCGCCATAAATGCGCGAATATCCTTCGGCAAGCAACCACCACCAAAACCAATACCCGCCTGCAAGAAACGATTTCCGATGCGCGGGTCATATCCGATTGCCTTGGCAAGAACGGTGACGTCACCGCCCGCCGCTTCGCAAATCTCCGCCATGGCGTTGATGAAAGAAATTTTTGTCGCGAGGAATGAATTAGCGGCGACCTTTACGAGCTCTGCTGTGGGGAGATCGGCCCGAATCCACGGGGTTCCATCCTTGATATTTGCCGCATACAACTCTTTAAGAATCTTTTCGGCTCGATCGTTAGTGACGCCCACGACCAATCGAGTAGGTCGCAGCGTGTCCTCGACGGCGAATCCTTCGCGTAAGAATTCTGGATTCCACGCCAAATCTGCTTCCGGGTTGAGATCGATTAAACGAGCACGCAAACGCGCGGCGGTGCCGACCGGCACCGTAGATTTTCCAACGACCAAGCCACCGGCTTTGACGTGAGGAGCGACCGCTTCGAGCGCTGCATTCACAAAGGTCATATCCGCGGCCAGACCATCTTTTTGCTGTGGCGTGCCAACGCAGATGAAATGAACATCGCAATCGGCGACCGCCGCCATATCTGAACTGAAAGACAATCGTCCGCTCTTTATTTCGGCCGCGAGCAACTCTTCTAGCTCCGGTTCGTAGAACGGAACTTTTCCCTGATTAAGGAGGGCAATTTTTGCTGGATCAACATCGACGCCGATCACCGAAAATCCTAGCGATGACATGCACGCGGCGTGGGTCGCACCGAGATAACCGGTACCGATTACCGAAACTTTAAGCGTCATTGCACGGATTCTATAGGGTGCAAACGGTACGGTGGGGAGGTGAGTGCAGCATGAAAGGCCAACGAAAATGAAGAATATTGGCGTTTCGGTCGTGTTGCCAATCCTCAATGAAGAGCGGCACCTGGCCGAGGCTATCCATGCGATTTTGCAACAGGAATATGACGGCGAATTTGAAGTGATTCTCGCGCTGGGACCCAGCATCGATCGCACCAATGAGATTGCCGCAGAATTAGCAAAGCAAGATGCACGAGTAATTTTGGTCGAGAACCCAACCGGTAGAACCGCAGCAGGCTTGAACGCGGCCGTGGCCGCCTCTCGCTTTCCGATTATCACGCGAATCGATGGTCATGCTGAAGTATCGCGAAGCTATCTTCAAGATGCGGTTCGATTGCTCCACGAACATAACGCGGTAAATGTCGGCGGAGTCATGGCCGCGGTAGGCCGAACTCCGTTCGAGCGCGCAGTAGCCACCGCAATGCGGAGTGTGTTGGGTGTTGGCGCATCACGTTTTCATACCGGCGGCCAAGCAGGTCCGGCCGATACCGTATATCTCGGAACATTTCGCAAGGATGCATTGGTCGCTGCGGGCGGATACGACGAACGTTTCACGCGCGCCCAAGATTGGGAACTAAATTTTCGATTGCGTGACCGTGGTGGAGTGGTGTGGTTTGATCCTTCGTTGGTGGTCACGTATCGACCACGTTCGTCAATAAGGGCGCTGGCCAAGCAATATTTTGAATATGGTCGCTGGCGTCGCGCCGTAGTGCGCAGTCACAAGGGCAGCGTGAACTATCGATACTTGGCGGCGCCGGTCGCGGTCATCATTAACACACTCTCTATCCTGATGGGCTTTCTCGTCTCGCCGCTATTTTTTCTACCGCTATCCGTTTACTTGCTCGCGATTCTTCTGGGCGGATTAGCACTGGGTAAATCCACTGCCGAGAAAATAATTTTGCCGACGGTATTCGCGACTATGCATATGGTGTGGGGCTTGGGTTTTCTCACTTCACCAAAGCGCTTAGTTGGTCAAGACGAACCCGAGTAGAACCGTGTTTCGACGCTTTCTTCTTCTCCCTCCTTTCCTTCTCGCGTTGCTTATCGCTGTACCAACGACGGCAAACGCAGCGCAGGTTGCCCGAGTTCCAGCATCTTTTACCTTCACCGGTTCGGGTTTTGGACACGGAGTCGGCCTCAGCCAGATTGGCGCAAAGGGTCAGGCGCTGGAAGGCAAGAGCGCTCCCGAGATCCTTTCCTATTACTTTCCTTCCGCTTCGGTCACTCCCGTACTTGATTCACAAACTATTCGGGTAAATATCGGTCACGAACAATCGAACGCATCGTTCTCGCTTGCGCCCGGCTTCGTAAACGAAACCATGACTGCGACCGATGATTCGGGAACGATTACCTCGGGAAGCACATTTGGATTTTCGATTCTAGGAAAAGTTATTACCTCCAGCTCTGGCGGAAGTGCTGGACTCTGGACTCTTAATTGGAATGGCGCGGTTGTGATGCGTCTAGGCAGCGCGACGATGACGCTGAAATATGGTCAGATCCAATTGCGTTCGGTGCCGCTGACTGGGCACGGATATCGAATAGAAATCACCGACACCATGAGGGTCCAAGACGAGTATCTCTATGGAGTCAGCGAAGTGCGTTCGAGTTGGCCGACCGAAGCGCTGAAGACGCAAGTGATTGCCTCGCGAACCTACGCGCTTGCTCGATTAGGAGCCCCTCGCAAAGCCTGCGACTGCAACGTGTATAGCTCGATCTATGACCAGACATATATTGGATACGCCAAAGAAGCCGAACCTACATACGGCGCGCTCTGGAAGTCCGCGGTCGACGCGACCGTGATTGACGATTCACACGCGTTGGCGGTTACCTTTAATAACCAACCGATAAATGTTTACTTTTTCTCGTCCAGCGGCGGAATGACCCAACGAAGTCAGGATGTATGGGGGAGCGCCTTTCCCTATCTCATCAACGTTCCCGATCCGTGGTCACTTAGCGACTCACTCAATCCTGGATATGCGCACTGGAGTCGTACCGTGACTCAATCGCAAATGGCCGCGGCTTTCGGGCTTCCTGATGTTGCTAAGTATGCAATTTCTGGGCGCACATCCACCGGCAGCGTCGTTGCGGTGGTTGCGTATTCATCCACCGGCCAACGAAGCAAATTGTCGGTTGGAGACTTCAAAACAAGAGTGAAGTTGCCGTCCTCATGGTTTAACCTGCCTAAATCTGTCACGGTCCCTCAACCGACCTCACCAGTGGTTGATACGGCTACCGAGACGTCAACCGCGCATTAAATTAATTTTGGGTTAGCAAACCTTAGTTCGCGTGGAGCACCGAGTTCAGTCCGCCCCAACTACCTGTCTTAGGCAACGCCTCGAGCGCACCGGTTTGAGAGTTGCGACGGAGGAGAAGATTGTTTGCGCCGGAAAGTTCGCGACCTTTAACAACTGTTCCATCCGGTAACGAAATTTTTGAGCCCGCCGTGATGTAGGTACCGGATTCAACGACGCAGTCATCGCCCAATGAAATTCCGAGGCCAGCGTTTGCACCCAGCAATGAGTTCTTTCCGATGGAGATAACTTCCTTGCCACCACCGCTGAGCGTGCCCATGATGGAGGCGCCGCCGCCGATGTCGCTGCCGTCCCCGACGACAACACCAGCACTGATTCGACCTTCGACCATCGACTTACCGAGTGTGCCGGCGTTGAAGTTAACAAATCCTTCGTGCATCACCGTGGTGCCGGATGCCAGGTGCGCGCCGAGACGTACTCGATCCGCATCGGCGATGCGCACGCCTTCTGGAATGACGTAATCGACCATCCGCGGAAATTTATCTACGGAGAAGATTGTGAGTGCGCCCAGCTTCGCACGGAGCATTGGAGCGACTTCATTGATAGTGCTGAGTGAACATGGACCAGCCGAGGTCCAAGCAACGTTATTCAAAATTCCAAAAATGCCGTCAAGAACCAAGCCATGCGGAACGACGATGCGATGGGATAAAAGATGAAGGCGTAGATATGCATCCTGTACCGAGGTGGGCGCGGTGTCGAGATCAATCTCAATCGCAACGTACTCTTTAGTTATTCGACGTATCGAGTCGCTCGCGTTCGACGCGGTAGTCATCAAATCACCGAGATCTGGCTTGGTTGCAGGCAGAGTTCCTAGTCCAAGCGAGTGATACCACGTATCAAGAATCTCACCCGTGTCGGTGACAGTTGCTAATCCAAAACCATAAGCGCTACGCATAGCCGTACTTTATCTCAGGAATTCTTAATCATTCTATGAATCCGATTCTGAGGCGTAGTGAGCCACGTGTGACAGACTGAGCGCATGCGAGTCGCCGTTTATTGCTCTTCCGCCCCAGATATCAAGCCGGAATTCCTCGACCTGGCATTTGATATCGGCGTCGCAATTGGCAATCAAGGATGGGACTTGGTGTGGGGTGGAGGTACCGCTTCGATGATGGGCACGGTTGCGCGCGGCGCTCGATCGGTCGGCGCTCAAACAATTGGCGTGATTCCAGAAAAATTGCGAAGCAAAGAGTTTGAAGATGGCGACGCTTCCGAGATGCATATCGTTGCGGACATGCGAACTCGCAAGGGGAAGATTGAGGAGTTGTCAGATGCTTTCATCGCGCTGCCTGGCGGCATCGGCACGCTAGAAGAATTTTTTGAAATTTGGGTTGGTCGCTACTTAGGCTTTCACGCCAAGCCAGTGGTGGTCTGCGATCCACACGGCGCGTACGAGCCACTTCGTGAATCGCTCGCGCATCTCACCCATCTCAACTTTATGAAACCCGGTCAGCGCGAGCTTGTTACGTGGAGCCAAGACGTTGCTTCGGCGATCAGCGCCTGTCAGGCGAGCCTGTAGTTGAGATAACCTCGACCCATGGCTGACGCACACAACTCTCAAACTCTGGAGGAGTTGCTCGCCAGTCTGCCCGAAGAGGAACGAATTATTCTCTCCTTGCACTATCTCAAAGCGATGACCGATGCGCAGATAGCCAGCGCGCTGGGCGTACCCGAACGGGCCGTCACTGTCGTTATCACGAGCGGCAAGAGCCGTCTACTTTCCGCGTTAAATCGCGTGCTTTAGCCCGCCCATTTTCGATTTCCGTAAGCGGCCATTTCTACGAGATACTTATCCCTCGGTTTATTTGATTTAAAGGAGTTACAACATGGCAGCCATGAAACCTCGTACTGGTGATGGACCCATGGAAGTTACCAAGGAAGCCCGCAGTCTGGTCATGCGTATTCCACTAGAGGGCGGCGGACGTTTAGTCGTCGAACTCAACGTCGAAGAGGCAACCAATCTCGGTAACGCCCTTCAGGCAGCTGTAGCCCTCGTCAAGAAATAATCACGTCTAGACCCACTAACGGATCCCACTAACGGGCAAGTCGAGAATTACGTGAGCGCGCAGCGTCCAGATTTAGCTCCCACGATTGAGCTCATTAATTTTCCAGCATCTACTCAATCTCCTGCGTCACACCAATCACCCGCATCACATATTGACTGGTCAGCCTTCACCTCAATTGCCCTTCCCATTCACGCGACAGATGGCACCGTGGAGATTCCGGCAAGCGCATTTCTCAGTACGGCGCTCGCAGAAATAAATCGCACCGCTTCGCAACTTCTTGCCATTCATTTGAGTGCAACCGGCAAGGCCGGCGAAATATTTGACGTTCAGATTGATCATCCAACAATCAAACACATCTATCTGGTTGGCGTTGGAGATGAGAAACGCGATGATCTGAAGAAAGCCGGAGTGGCGCTCGCGCGCAAGGTTAAGGGAAGCGACGAACGCGTCATTAGCGCTGTGAATCGAGATCGAGCCACTGCCGTGGTTCATATCAACGCCATTGTGTTGGCGAGCTTTGTGTGGAATTTAAAGACCGCCAAAGAATCACCGCGCAGTTCCTTCACGTTGATCGGTGATTTTCTTGAAGAGTTAGAACGCTCGACCACGATTGCTTACGCGACCTGGTCTGCTCGCGAATTGATTCATACCCCTTCAAATATTAAGAATCCTGCATGGCTGGCGGATCAGGCAAAAGCGTTCGTTGCCAAGAGCGGTGTTCGAGGCCTCGACGTGAAAGTGTGGGCCGGCAAAGAGTTAAAACGTTTTGGCGGGCTGCTTGCGGTCGGCAATTCGGTGCCCAAGCCGGGACCGCGAATGATTGAGATTACCTATGCCCCAATCGGATCAAAGAACTGGCCGCATGTTGTTTTAGTCGGCAAGGGAATTACCTTCGATACCGGCGGGATCTCTTTGAAGCGTCCGTACGACTTTATGGTTCCGATGAAAACAGATATGACGGGTGCGGCCGTTGTCCTTGCTGCGACGATGGGTGCGGCCCAACTTTCACCGAAGGTACGTGTCACAGCGTTGATGATGTGCGCCGAGAACGCCGTCTCATCTACTTCGCAACGGCCATCCGATGTTCTTGTTCAATATGACGGCACCTCGGTCGAGGTCACCAATACCGATGCCGAAGGTCGGTTGGTGCTCGCGGACGGCCTGGGTTATGCCAACCTCGAACTCAATCCCGATTATTTAATCGATGTCGCCACCTTGACCGGCGCGGCGACACTAGCGCTCGGTCGCACGCACAGTGCTATGTATTCGCGTGACTCCAAACTCGCCGAATCACTGATTGCCGCCGGTGAAAATATCTGCGAACGTACTTGGCGCATGCCGCTCGTCGATGAATACGCACCCGCGATTCACAGCGACATCGCGGACCTGAATCACATAACCGATAGCGAAAACTTCTCGGGTGGCTCAATCACCGCCGCACTTTTCCTCGAAAAATTTGTCGGTGATCGCGCTTGGGCGCACTTGGATATCGCTGGACCGGCTCGATCCGAGAGTGACGCCGGAGAAAACCCCAAGGGCGGCACGGCGTACGGCGTCCGATTGCTCATTGAGTGGTTGACTTCGTTCTGATGAGCAGCACCGGCTTTAACTCAAACATAAATGCGCGCGGCGACATGGTCGCCTTTGCCGAGAATTACCCGCTGGAAGATATTCACATGCAGCAGGCGCGTAAGAATGGAATTGAATTGGGAGCGCTGGACCCATCACCCGCAGTCGGCGCGCTGATAGCGACTATCGCACAAATGGTGAAGGCGAAGTCAATCGTCGAAATTGGAACCGGTTCTGGTGTTGGCGGTTTGTGGGCGTTTCATGGTTCAACCGCGGACTCGACGTTTACATCGATTGACGATGAGCGCGAACATTCCGGAGCGGCGCGCGCTACCTTCGAGGAAGCTGGAATTCCTGCACAACGCTTTCGTTTAATCACTGGAAATATTATTGAAGTAGTCGGCAAGTTGGCCGAGGATAATTACGACTTAATGATTGTTCGTTCGCCGCAAGATATCGTCGATGTGGTTCAGGAAAGTTTCAGATTACTCAAAGCTAGCGGCACACTAATTATCGATTCGGCGATTGACAACGGTCGCGTTGCCGACCCGACCCAACGGGACTTTGCCACCATCTCGCGACGAGATGCGATCAAGGCAATTAAAGAAGATTCACGGTGGAGTTCCGTACTTTTGCCGGTTGGCGCTGGCGTGCTTGTAGCTACCAAGCGCTAGCCCTTCGTAAAAACCGTCAGAGCGCCTTAACGCGAATTACGGACTAAACTCGTCGGTATGAGCGAACGCAATATTCCTTCGTCTGACACACCATGGTGGATCTCAACAAATCCCACTGAGGCAGAGCGCCCTTCACCATCGCGGAATTCAGGCGGCCGAACTATCAGTATGAGTGTCGCAATCGTGATGACGCTATCCGCCGGCATCATCGGTGGCGTTGCAGGCAAATCCATCATTACGGCTCAGAACACCGGACTAGTTACTTCACATTCCAACATTGATCGCAGCCCTAATTCAATCGCGGGTATTGCGGCGCGGGTGTCGCCATCTGTTGTATCCATCGATGCACAATCCTCGATGGGTGAAGACACCGGATCTGGTTTCTTCATCGAATCGAACGGCACAATTCTGACTAATAATCACGTGGTCGAAAGCGCCGTGACATCGGGCGGCAAGATCACCGTCAATTTAACAAACGGAAAGAGTTATTCGGCCACCGCTGTTGGCCGTGATTCGTCCTATGACCTAGCGGTCTTGAAGATTGATGTCACTGATGCGCCCGCGCTTCCGTTGGGGGATAGCGACAAGGTTCAAGTAGGCGACAATGTGATTGCCATCGGCTCTCCGCTCGGATTGGCCGGCACCGTTACGTCAGGAATCATCAGCGCCAAAAATCGCGCGGTCACTTCTGGAAATGGAACAGGAGAGAGTTCATTCATTAACGCCCTTCAGACCGACGCGGCGATCAACCCAGGAAATTCTGGCGGTCCTCTTGTGGATATAACCGGATCGGTGATTGGCGTGAATTCTGCGATCGCTTCGCTGGGATCCGGCTTTGGTTCGCAATCCGGTTCGATTGGCTTAGGTTTTGCGATTCCGATTAATCAGGCGAAGAAGACCGCCGAGCAACTAATCAAGACCGGTACTGCTACATATCCGATCGTCGGAATGTCCCTGGATCAGAGCTTCACTGGAATTGGCGCAAAGGTGGCCACCGTCCCAAGCGCAATTCTCCCCGGCGGCCCGGCAGAGCGCGCAGGTATTAAGCCTGGCGATATCGTCACCGAGATCGATGGCGAGGCAATTCATTCTTCGGACGAGGCAATCGTTGCGGTTCGATCTCATAACGTTGGGGATGTCATTACCATCACGATTTTGCGTGGCGATAAGACCCTGCACTTCTCGGTGAAATTAATCGCGGCTAAGAAGTAATAGGCTGAATCCATGTTCAATATTGGCGCCGGAGAGTTTCTCACGTTGGCGCTATTGGCCTTGGTCCTGATTGGTCCCGATAAGTTGCCGACGGTTGCCGTAGATGCTGCCCGTATGTTGAAAAAAGTGCGCCGCCTTGCGCAATCGGCTACCGCAGAACTTCGCGAGAATATGGGTCCCGGTTTTGAAGATTTGCAGGTCGAAGATCTACATCCTAAGAAATTGATTGCAAAACAGCTCGGCTCGTTGAGCGAAATCACCGAGGAATCCAAGGTCGAACTCAAAGAAATCAATCACAACGCGAAGATCGACCCGGACCTATTGTGAGTACCACGGACCTCATTCCGTCGGTTCAGGCTGCGCTTGCTACCGTCAACGACCCTGAACTTCGCCATCCAATCACGACATTGGGAATGGTGGATTCCGTCCACGTTGAAGGCGGCGCGGTAAAACTCACGGTCTTGTTGACTATCGCTGGTTGCCCGATGCGCGATCGATTGACGAGTGATATCGAAAACGCGGTGCTGAAGGTTCCCGGCGTCTCCTCAATTGATCTCACCTTTGGCGTGATGAATGACGAGCAGCGCAACAACGTGAAATCGATCATCCGCGGTGGAAAAGAAAAATTTATTCCCTTTGCTCAACCAGATTCGCTCACTCGAGTCATCGGAGTCGCCTCCGGCAAAGGCGGAGTCGGCAAGTCTTCGGTCACCGCAAACCTTGCGGTTGCTGCCGCGTTATCAGGACTCAAAGTAGGCATCCTCGACGCCGATGTGTATGGCCATTCGATTCCGCGCTTGATGGGAATCATGGGAAAGCGACCAACCGCTATCGATCAAACCTTCATCCCGGTTGAGGCCTATGGCGTGAAAGTTGTCTCGATGGAGATGTTCAAGCCAGAGCGAGCCGATCCGGTGGCGTATCGCGGACCGCTTCTGCACCGAGTACTTGAACAGCTTTTGAGCGACGCGTATTGGGGCGATTTGGATCTGTTGCTTCTTGATTTACCGCCGGGTACCGGCGATATCGCAATCTCACTCGGCCAACTTCTCCCGGCGTCAGAAATTTTGGTGGTCACAACGCCACAACTCGCGGCTGCGGAAGTCGCTGAACGCGCGGGAAGAATTGCGCACCAATTGAAACAACACATCATCGGCGTTGTTGAAAACATGTCAGATATGCCATGTCCCAAGTGCGGCGAGAACATTTCCCTCTTCGGATCCGGTGGCGGTGCGCTTACAGCACAACGTTTGTCCGAACTCGTTGGTGCAGATGTGCCGTTATTGGCTGCGATTCCATTCACGCCGGCGCTGCGAGAAGGCGGCGACGATGGGGTGCCGATGGTGTTGGCACAAGATAATTCACCTGGCGTTCATGCATTCATGGAGTTGGCGCAAGCGATAAAGGTCCGCCCCCGCTCGATTGTTGGCGTGCCACTCAAGATTCACACCTGACCGCCATCGCATCAGTTCCTGATAAGTAGGGACTCCCTTAGGATTAGCCCATGAAAGCCACGGTCGTCCCAGGAATCACTTCGGTGACCAAAGTGGCCAAGGTGACTCAACGGCTCGTTGGCCGAAAAGATTCGGTCCTCGCGCGTAAGACCGTTCGTGAATCGTTGGTCTCGGTTGCCGGGCTCATTGGTCGTCCGGTTCGCGACTTGGAAGGCCGCGATATTGGCCACTTGGTCGACATTGTGGTTCGTCACTCTGCCGATACGTATCCGCCGGTTTCGGGTTTGATAGTGAAAGTCGAAAAGCGCAAATCATTTATTAACGGCGCGCGTATTTCTTCCCTTACCCAGGATGAAATCCGACTCTCTTCAACAAAAATTAACTTAGAAGATTTCAAGCGCCGCGAAGGCGAATCACTTCTCGATGCCGACGTGCTGGATCATCAGATCGTGGACGTTGATGGTCTTCGCGTTGTTCGCTCCTCGGATTTATATCTGGCCCCACTCGACAAGGAAATTCGAGTCGTGGGAGTGGACATCTCATTTCGCTCGCTGGTGCGTCGTCTTTTCCCTGGCGCGCTCAGTCGTCGCCCTACGCCAGAACACGTCATCGATTGGGCGACCGTTGCGTCGCTCGCGGATGGCACCGGCGTTGTTCGTACCTCAAGCTCTCGTTCAAAGTTGAGTCAGCTTCGACCGGCCGACCTTGCTGACTTGATTGAAGACCTCGAAGGTCGCGAGCAAGAAGCATTCATCGAAATGTTGGAGCCAGAACTTGCGGCCGATGCGCTGGAAGAAATGGAAGACGACGAATTGCAAGGATTGCTGCGCGGTTTACCGGCCGAACGTTCTGCGGCGTTGCTAGAAAAAATGGAGCCGGACGAGTCCGCCGAAATTCTTCGTGACCTGGCCGATGATCACCGCGAATCTATCTTTAAGTCGATGGATGCAAAGGTCGCTCGCGAACTTCGCAAGCTCGTTTCGTTCGACGAAAAATTAGCGGGCGGAATCATGACGACGCACTTGTTGATTACGGTGGAAACCGACACGGTGGCGCATGCGCTGAAGTTATTGGTCGAGAACCGTGAGCGCGATATTTCGGATGGCGTAGTCGTTGTCGATGGCCGCGGCCGTTTGCTCGACCACATTCAAGTTGTGGAATTAGTCGCGGCGAAACCAACCGCTTTGTTGTCGACGCTGATCGGTGCGCCATTCCCCACCGCGGTCACGCCCGATACCAAGCTCGAGGATGTTGTCGAAGAATTCGGGAATAACCGTGGCTCTTCCATCATCGTTATCGACGAGAAGAGCAAGCCAGTTGGCCGTATTTTGGCGGATGACTTGGTTGACGCGCTGGCCGAGGAATCAGGCTATCGCGGCGCATCGCAAGGAAATGGTGTTCTCTCATGAGCGCAAAGTTAGAGTCAGAGAAGTCGAATTCAGCGAACAAGTCAGCGGCAAAGACCAGCAACAAAATACGAATTGGCGCCTTTCTCGCCGTAATGGGTCCAGGAATCATTGCTGGACTTTCAGATGATGACCCCGCGGGTATCACAACCTATTCGCAACTTGGTGCGCAATTTGCCTATCGAATGTTGTGGACCTTGGTTATTTCAACATTCGCTCTGATTCTGTTCCAGGATCTTGGCGCCCGGATTGGCGTAGTGACACGTCAAGGTTTGATTGGTCTGGTACGACAGAAGTATGGTGCGCGAGCTGGTTTGCTGGCTGTTGTCTCATTGGTCCTGGCGAATCTCGGCACGATGACCGCGGAATTTGCGGGTATCGCGACCGCGGGACAACTCTTTGGTTTCTCCAAGTACATCACTGTTCCGATTTCTGCGGTCTTGGTTTCGTTCCTTGTTTTACGTAGCTCATTTGCTCGAGTAGAGAAGGTCTTCTTCGTTCTCTCGGCCGTCTTCTTCGCATACGTCATCGCCGGGTTTATGTCGCATCCACATTGGGGTACTGCTCTGCATGGAATGGTGACGCCATCGATGCCGCTAACGCACGATGCCGTATACATCGCGACCGCGACCTTGGGAACGACGCTTGCACCGTGGGGTCTGGCGTTCATTCAGTCCTATGCCGTGGATAAGCGCCTTACTCGCGATGATCTAAAACTCTTGCGTGTCGACGTATGGACCGGATCTTTATTGACGGGTGTAATCGGATTTTTCGTGATCGTGACCTGCGCCGCGACTCTTAACGCGCATGGCACCACAAACATCACGGATGCAGCACAGGCTGCTGCCGCGCTC
>Ga0214171_1000086_pt1 | contig 33796 bp, 37 predicted proteins | sample TroBogEpilimnion_40_FD_153009 | JGI IMG/M metagenome (GOLD analysis project Ga0214171, IMG submission 153009) | Freshwater microbial communities from Trout Bog Lake, WI - 02JUL2007 epilimnion | ecosystem: Environmental > Aquatic > Freshwater > Lake > Epilimnion/Euphotic zone | place: Trout Bog... | reverse complement strand
GCCATTTCACGTTGTTGTTGGCGAATCTTAGCTTTTATCTCTGGGTTACCTTCAGATTCTTTTGCTTCGTCTCTTACTTCTTGTTTTGTCATTTTTAATTTTTTGTTATAGCTCCACAATTGGTAAGGGACATCAATCATGGTAATGATTGCAAGTGTTCCAACTAAGACTGTTAAGCTTAAAAGAACTAATTGCATTTGATGAGCACCACCAGTTTCGATGGGCATTGTTAACAAGGACATCACATCCAAAAGGTGAGACCTAATAAGATACCAAGCGGCTAAACAAATAAAAATGACCTTAGCTAAAGCTTTAATGAGCTCTACGAGAGAGTTAATTGAAATTATTTTTGCCAAGCCGCTCATTGGGTTTAATTTGCCAAAGTTTGGCGCCAAATTACCTGCGGTGAATGACCATCCGCCAATAAGAAGGGGGCTAACTATAGCTGTGACAATTAAGATACCAAAAAAAGGTGCAAAAGTAATTCCTAAGTCATACATCATTGATGCAAAACTGATAATGACTTGTTCAGAATCAATTTTTGGCACACCAGTAAAGCTAAGACTTTGTTGCATTTGATGTCTTAAATGCATGTAAAGTGATTGTCCGATGATCCAAAAACCAGCTGTTGCTGCAGCAAGAATCGAAAAAGTAGCTAATTCTCGAGAGCGAGGTATATCCCCAGCTTCTCGAGCTTTCTCTATCTTTCGCGGCGAGGCCGATTCGGTTTTTTCCAAATCACTTTCTTCAGCCAACTTCGATTCCTCTGATTAATGGGTTAAAAAACAATTACCAATAATCAGATTATTCAGGAAATTAGAACGATTTAAGCCTTGAAAAGCTAGGGAATTTGACTGCAATTCAACACTTCAGTATTTTGACTGAAGTATTTAGTCTAAGAGATTGTTTTTAATTGCAAAACTAATTAATTCAGAATTGTTTTTTAGTTTTAGTTTTTGCAAAATTCTACTGCGATACATGCTAATTGTCTTAACAGATAAAAAGAGCTTTTCAGCGATATCAGACACTGTTAAACCAGAGGCCAGCATTTTGAGAGTTTGAAACTCTCTGAATGACAACTTATCTTGGGGATTTTCATCGTCACCAGAATGAATGCGGTCAGCAATTAATTGCACCATGGTCGGGCTGAGGTATTTTTTTCCATCTAAAACTGTTTGAATTGCTTCAATATATTTTTCAAATGATTGATTTTTATGTAAATATCCTGAAGCACCTGCTTTTATGGCATGCATAGCATAGAGATTTTCATCATGCATTGAAAATATCAAAACAGGCATTTTCGGAATTTCTTTTTTGATTTGTTTGATGAGTTCTATCCCATTTGTATTGTTAAGCGTAATGTCTAGCATTAACAAATCGGGCTTATTTTCCAGACACAAATCAACAATATTGTCTGTACCATCACTTTCAGCGATTAAGTTCAAATTTTCTTTTGAATTAATCAGCATTTTCAAGCCTTGGCGAACGATAGCATGATCGTCCACTACCGCAATATTGTAAGTATTTGTCTGCATATTAATTGTTATACCTTAAATTACTAAAATTTGACATAGATATCAATTTTTTAACAAACTTATTATTAACCAATAATGTTAATTTTGGAAATATTAGATGATTGACTTCCCGGTCCGTAAATACTTTGGGTAGGGTCTTTTCCAACTAAAACTTGCAAAGCATTCCTATTGGCAGCGCTAAGTCTTTGAATCATTTTACCATTTAGGTTATTTGTTTCTCGGCATGATGTGAGTGTTTGGATTAAATCCTTCCACACCATGTGAAGATCTGGAACGTTCTCTTTTTTTATCCATTGTGAAAGCTTCGACTCATCGGGAGGTACTCCTAAGGGTAGAAAGTTTTGTTGTCTTGCGTTTTTGAGGGCTAGGAATGCTTGAATTAAATTATTTTTTTTTGTAGTAATTTCGGCCAGTAAATGCAAGTGCTGATGTGACAAAGCATCTTCTTCCTCTTTTAATAGAGTAAGAAGATTTTTCGAAACTTCAATTTCCTTCTTGAAATGCTCAAGAAGAATACTTATTTTTTCACTCAAATGCTAACTACCATTAAGCTTTGTTTGATCGAGATTGAATCAAATCTTTAACAGATGCGATTAAACCATCAGCCACCATTTCAGAGTTAACTTGAAAACGGCCTTCAGAAATCGCAGCTTTGATTTCTGCTACTTTCTTCGCATCAAAAACTGCACTTGATGAGGATGCCGAAGCGATGCTTTTGGCATCTTCGGAAATACTCACTGAATCTGAACTACTGACGACTTCATTTGAGCCATCAACAGCTTTAGCAGATTTTGTACTTCCCGATCCAACCTTTGCGCCAGGGATATTAGCGATTGCTTGATCGATTCTCATGATATTCTCCAATAAAAAACACTACGTCTTATACATCTTTACGACCGCCTTTAGAAAACCTTTAGTTTTTTTTTGAAAAAAAACAAAAAAAATTATTTCAAGACCTCTACAAGGCCTCCAGAACGAGCAATTCCATTGATAATTTGTCCTGAGGCCATCTTCACTTGAACGTTCTGCCCTAAAGCAGCACTATTCATAGCTTTTCCCTCAGCGTTAATTCGAAATCCAGCGCCACCTACAATAATCTTTACGGTTTGGCCGAAACTGATGACATTTTCATTTTTAAGGCTGTTCCCTATCATCGGGGTGCCAGCTTCTATAGTACTTATTACGGCTTTACCTATGATTTGTAGAGGGTCATTTACTACTCCAAATGGTAAATTTTCAGGAAAATCCTTCTTTGCCTGCAAATCAGCCTCTCCAATAATATGACCTGGGTCTAAACGTACCTTATTGATGTAATAGATTCTTTTTTGTGAAACTTGTGCATTTAAGTAAATCGTCCAAACTTGTGGGGAAAAACATTTAGCACTAAAGCGAACATTTCCAGTTGCGCCGGGATTACTAGATTGGGTTAAAAACTCAATTCGTTTACAAGCTGGGAGATCTATATTTTCTTCAGGGGTTTGAACTCTGACCTTTGAGTCCGAGTTATTTCCATACTTCATCTTTAAGTAATTCTCAGCTTGTGAGACTAATTCATCCATATCTTGAGAGTCAGTGGTCACTCCAAAACCAACTGTCGAAAAATGGATTAGTAATACAAATAATATTGATTCTAAAAAGAATTTATAAGTTTTATACATGCATCTATTCTAAGTGAAAGATGATTGCATAGGTAAGTATTAAAGCATTAAAGAAAGTACAAATTAGGGGTCTTATTACCCATTTAATTTATCAAAATACAAATATGATTCAAGTTATAGAGATTTTTGTCGTTAACAAAAGTTTTATTTTTTGGTGATCAACATGCAAACAAGACTAGATAAAGAAATCGGTTTTATGGAGCAAGGACTCAGGATACGTGCACAACGTCAACAAGTCTTGGCTACTAATATTGCTAATGCTGATACGCCCAATTATAAGGCAAAAGATATTGACTTTAATCAAGCGATGAAATCTGCGTTAAGTAATACTGGAAACAATGCTGGTATGTCTGTAACTAATTCTAAGCACATTGATTCTTCTAGCAATGTGCTTTCACAAGTAACAGAAAGAACAGCAAAGCAAAACAGTGCAGATGGCAATACGGTGGATATGGACGTTGAACAGTCTCAATTTGCTGAAAATGCGTTGCAATATGAAACATTAGTGTCCATGATTAATGGAACGTTTAAAAACATTAACAGTGTTATGCAAGGATAATATATATGTCATTACTTAACGTTTTTCAAATCTCAGCTTCTGGAATGTCTGCACAGTCTTTAAGATTGAATACTACTGCAAGTAACTTGGCAAATGCTGATAGTGCAAGTGCGCCAGGTGGAGTTCCTTATAAAGCAAAGCAAGTACAGTTTATGGCTGCACCCCTTCCTAATAGTGGTGCTTTAGGTGTAAAAGTTGATAAGGTGGTTGAAGACAACAGTCCACCAAAGCTCTTGTATATGCCTGGCCACCCTCAAGCTGATGAAAAAGGTTATGTTGCAATGCCAAATGTAAATCCTGTAGAGGAAATGGTAAATATGCTTTCCGCATCTCGTTCATATCAGACTAATGTCGACACGATGAATGCTGCTAAATCAATGTTATTAAAAACATTAACAATTGGACAATAAGGATATATATGTCTACATCAGTGATAACCAATAATAATTACACAGTAACTCCAGCAAGTACTTCTACGAGTACTAGTTCAACAAGCTCTACAACAAGTGCAACTGATCCGAATAGCGTTGCTTCACAACAAGATACTTTTTTAAAGTTGCTTGTGACACAAATGCAAAATCAGGACCCATTGAACCCAATGGATAACTCTCAGATGACAAGTCAAATTGCCCAGTTAAATACGGTGCAAGGTATTAATCAACTTAACGCAACTGTAACGGCACTTCAATCGCAATTACAAGCAGCGCAGAATTTTCAATCGACAAGCTTTATAGGAAGTACTGTATTGGCTCCAGGTTCAACAGCCTCTTTAGTAAATGGCTCTGCTCAAATGGGTGTTGACTTAGCTTCGGCTTCGGATTCTACGATGGTTCAAATTAAAGATAGTAATGGTAGTGTTGTGAGGACTTTTAGTATAGGTGCTGGTGTAGCTGGAACCAATCAAATAAGTTGGGATGGAAAAAATGATGCTGGTCAAACAATGCCTGACGGTAATTATCAATTTTCTGTCGCAGCTTCATCCAATAATGCACAAGTACAAGCTACTAATCTAGCGTATGGTTTAGTAAATAGTGTTTCGATGAGTAGTACAGGAGCAAAGTTGAATACAGATCTTTTAGGCAGCGTGGATGTTAATAGCGTTCGTTTAGTTAAATAAAGCATATTTAGGAGAATTAAAATGGCATTTCAAATCGACCCATCAGTTTTAAATGCAGCGTCATTAAGACTAGCTGTTATTGGTAATAATATTTCAAATTCTGGAGTAACTGGTTTTAAAGGCTCAGACTTTTCAGATGTTTTAGCTGGTGCAAGCCCAATCGGTGGCGCAAACGGTGTCAGAATCGCAGGATCAAGACAATTGTTTACACAAGGAACAATTCAGTCTTCAAATAATACTATGGATATGGCAATTAATGGACAAGGTTTTTATCGTCTTTTTCGTCCAAGTGATGGTAGCTATGCATATACAAGGGATGGATCATTTAATTTAGACAAAAATGGTTTTGTAACAACACCAGCTGGTGATATCCTGACTGGATATGGCATTGATGCTAGTGATAAAGTGAGTGTTGGAACACTTCAACAGTTGCAAATAGATACTAGAAATTCTGCTCCTAAAGCAACAGACAATGCGGTCATGAATTTATTGTTGGATTCTCGTTTAACGGCTATTCCAGACTCACAAACAGGTTCAGTTGCAGCTGGCGCAAAGGCTTTTACACCTTCAGATGCTTCTACATATACAAGTACGACAATTAGTACGATATATGATCAACAAGGTACTTCACATACATTGCAGTCCTATTATGTAAAGAGAAGTGCTGGTAATTGGGATGTCTATACATCTATGGATGGAACTCCTTCAAATACAGCTGCACCTTTAGCCGGAGGAACAGCTGTATATCCACCTGCTCCAGCTACACCAACTAATGCAATATTTCCATCCGCGACTTTAAGTTTTGGTCAAGACGGAACATTGCAGTCATATTCAACATGGAATAGTAGTACGAAAAGTGCTAATCCTGTTTCAGTTGCCTCAGGTGATACGGTTAATTTAGGGGTAACTTACACAGATAGTTCTGCAAACCTTCAAACTTTTAATTTAGATATTACAAGAACAAAGCAATATGCCTCAGATTTTTTGGCTTCCACACAGCAAGATGGTTTCCCTACTGGTCAATTTCAGGGAGTATCAGTTGATAAGGATGGAACATTGTCTGCAAATTACACCAGTGGTCAATCTAGAGTTGTAGGACAAGTTATCTTAGCAACTTTTCCAAGTGAAACAAGTCTTGCGCAAGATAGAAACAATCAATTTATTGAAACAGCAGCTTCTGGTGCTCCAATTATCAATCAACCTGGTAAGGGTGGTGCAGGCCAAGTATTAGGTTCATCGATTGAAGAAGCAGGTGTTGATCTAACTTCTGAAATGATTAAGTTAATTTCTGCTCAAAGAACTTATCAGGCTAATTCTGAAGTTGTTAAACGTCAGGATCAAATTATGCAAACCATTATTGGTATTGGTCAGTAATAGCTGAGATTTTATTGTCATGGATAAATTAATCTACACTGCGATGACTGGAGCTTCTCAAGCATTTGAGCAGCAGGCTACGACAGCTCAAAATTTAGCAAATGCTAATACGAATGGCTTTCGCGCGCAGATTGATTCTTTTCAGGCAATACCTGTAACTGGAGTAGCGCCTTTAAAAACGCGTACTCAAGTTTCGAACGCAACAGTAGGAACGAGTTTTTTAATGGGCCCATTGATGCAAACGGGGCGTGATTTAGACGTTGCGCTTCAAGGACCAGGCTGGATTGCTGTGAGAGCTGAAGATGGTTCCGAGGCATATACAAGAAATGGTTCTTTTGAAGTTTCACCTACGGGGATATTGGTTACTCAGGCTGGTCAACAGGTTGTTGGTGATGGTGGTCCAATAACAATTCCACCAGACTCAAAACTAATTGTTGGAAAAGATGGAACAATTTCAACCCTTGTGCCAGGGTTAGTCCCAGCCACATCAAATGCACTAGGCAGAATTAAATTAGTCAATCCTCCAGAAGAAAATATGGTGAGGGGTGACGATGGTTTGTTCAGACTTAAACAGGGTGGTGTTGCTCAGTTAGATCCAAATTTGCATTTGGTTGGAGGAGCTTTAGAAGGAAGTAACGTAAATCTTGTTGATTCTATGGTGAGAATGGTAAATCTTGCTAGATCGTATGAAACGCAAATAACGATGATCAAGACTGCACAAGATAATGCTTCAAAAGCATCACAAATTATGAATTTAAACGCTTAATAGATTAGGGGATTTGAATGATACGTTCACTATGGGTAGCTAGAACTGGGATGGAGTCTCAGCAGACTCAAATGGATACGATTACTAACAATCTTGCTAATGTGAGCACAAACTCATTCAAGAAATCAAGAGCTGTTTTCCAGGATTTGTTGTACCAAAATGTGCGTCAACCTGGAGGTCTTTCTTCTCAGCAGACAATTTTGCCTTCTGGTATGCAAATGGGAACAGGTTCAAGAGCGGTTGCTGCAGAAAGAATTTTTACTCAAGGAAATTTGCAACAGACTTCAAATGATTACGATATGGCAATTCAAGGAAATGGTTTTTTCCAAGTATTAATGCCTGATGGAACAATTAACTACACGCGTGATGGATCATTCCAAAAAGATAATCAAGGACAGTTAACAACAGCGAGTGGTTATGTAATTCAACCGGCGATCACTATACCTATTGATGCCTTGTCATTAACAGTTTCAAGGGACGGGATTGTATCTGTTACTCAACCAGGTTCAACTACTCCAAATCAGCTGGGGCAATTGCAATTAGTTTCCTTTTTAAATCCTGCTGGTCTTCAAGCAAATGGAGAGAATTTATATTCTGAGACAAATGCTTCTGGAACACCTGTTGCAAATATTCCGGGTACTAATGGATTAGGAACTATCGCTCAAGGTTATGTTGAGACATCTAATGTCAATGTGGTTGAAGAAATGGTTAATATGATTACTGCTCAAAGAGCCTACGAGTTGAATAGTAAAGCAGTAACTACATCTGATCAAATGTTGCAAAAATTGACTGAATTGTAATTTTTCAAAAGGTGATTGAAATGAATGTATCTAATACTCCTAAAAAAATATATTTTTGGCTCAGTCTTGGAGTTGTTATTTCTTCATTGGTTTCTTGTGCAGCTGTGACACCAACAACAATTACTCAAGGACCAACTACCTCAAAGCCAATTCCTGAAATTGTTTATAAAAACAATAATGGCGGTATTTATCAAGAAAGAACATTTAGACCATTGTTTGAAGACAAGAGAGCTAAATACGTTGGAGATACTATAACTGTTGTAATGACTGAAAGCACATCAGCGAATAAGAAGAATAATGCTATTTCTAATAATACTTCTTCAGTAGCCATTAATACAAAAAGTTTTCCTGGAGCAAACAGTTCTCAAGATTTAGCAAATTTAAGTCCTAATGGAGGCGGTACACGTAAGTTAGATTTTGAGGATTCTGGTGTTGCTCAAAATGCCTTTACAACAACAATGGCAGTTACTGTGAGTGAAGTATTGCCTAATGGTAACCTGGTTGTGAGTGGAGAAAAGCAAATTGGTTTCGATAAAAGTACTGAATTTATTCGTTTTTCTGGTGTGATTTCACCAGCATTTATCTCAGTTGGTAATACGATCGCCTCAACACAAGTAGCAGATGTTCGCGTTGAGTATCGTACAAATACCAATGTTGATAAATCTGTCATTGCAAACATGTTTAATCGCTTCTTCTTTAGTATGCTTCCTTTATAAATATGAAGAAGACATTTTTTTCAAAATCCCAACAACTAACGACGAATGGTTTCGTTGGGATTCTTTTCTTTCTGTGTCTATTGATTGTTTCGCCTCTTACTCAGGCTGAAAGAATCAAAGATATTGTCAATATTCAAGGTATCCGTGATAACCAATTAATGGGTTATGGAGTGGTAGTTGGCCTTGATGGCACTGGAGATGTAAGTCCACTAACTACCCAAGGGATTATTAGTGCGATGGTTCAATTGGGCGTTAAATTACCTGCAGGTGTAAATTTAAATGCTAAAAATATTGCTGGTGTTGCAGTAACAGCAACACTGCCACCGTTTGCACAATTAGGTCAAACTTTAGATGTAACTGTATCCTCGCTTGGAAGTGCTAAAAGTTTAAGAGGCGGCACACTATTGATGACTGCACTCAAGGGTGCTGATGGTCAAATTTATGCAATGGCACAAGGTAACTTATTGGTTGGGGGTGCTGGTGCTTCAGCTGGAGGAAGTTCAGTAACGGTAAATCATTTAAATGCAGGAAGAATTGCTGCTGGTGCAACAGTTGAAAAAACTGTAGAAGTAGGAGTGGGGCAAGGAGATACTATTTCTCTAGAATTAAAAGAGGCTGATTTTACGACGGCGAGTCGTATTGTAAGTGCCGTTAATAATCGCTTTGGTCAAAATACTGCTTCAGCCATCAATGGCCGAGTAATTGCTGTTCGCGCTCCTATGGATTACGATAGCCGAGTAGGTTTTGTCAGTGATTTACAGTCATTAAATGTAACTGCAGCTGATGTAATGGCAAAAGTTGTTTTGAACGGAAGAACAGGTTCTGTTGTGATGAACCAATCAGTAACTGTTAAAGAGTGTGCAATTGCCCATGGTAATTTATCAATTGTGATAAGTACCGCAAATGATGTAAGTCAACCAGGTGCTCTTTCAAATGGTCAAACAACACCTGTTAGTAACTCTCAAATCGACATCACAAGTCAGCCAGGTTTGGTTGTGAGATTACCAAATTCTGTTCTCTTAGCAGATGTTGTTAAAGCTTTAAACTCAATTGGGGCAACACCACAAGACTTATTAGCTATTTTGCAGGCAATGAAAGCTGCTGGTTCATTAAACGCTGAACTCGAAATTATTTAAAATCATGTCTAGTTTTCCAATGAGCCCTGATCAAACTAACTCTTTAGCTATTGATGCTAATAGCTTAGGTGGGTTAAAGGCGGCTGCAAAGAAAAATTCACCAGACGCACTTAAGTCTGCTGCAAAACAATTTGAAGGTCTTTTCATCAATATGATGTTGAAGTCTATGAGAGATGCTGTTCCTAAAAGTGGAATGAATGACAGCCCTGCACAAAAAACCTATACTGCAATGTTAGATCAACAGTTAAGCCAAAGCATTTCTCAAAGAGGAATTGGCATTGCTGACATGATGATTAGGCAATTAAAGGCGCGAGAAAATACTATTGCACCAGATGCATCAAATTTGAGTAATACTCCTCAAGCTAAGGTAAGTGCAATTTCAAATGATCAAAGCCCGATACAGCAAATGGCTAAATATCAAGAGCAACTTGCGATTAAATATGCTGAACAAAAAGAACAAGCTTTAAAAAGTGGTGGATTTTTTAGTGGCGTGTCTGATTTTGTGAATACAGTATCTGAGGGAGCGCAAAAAGCAAGTGATCTGACTGGCATACCTGCTGAATTTATTACGGCTCAAGCCGCTTTAGAAAGTGGCTGGGGAAAGAGACAAATCCTAAATCAAGATGGCACTGCTAGTCATAATTTATTCGGAATTAAAGCTGGTAGTTCTTGGCAGGGAAAAGTTGCTAAAGTATGGACTACTGAATATGTGAATGGATCTTATCAAAAAGTATTAGCTGACTTTAGAAGTTATGACTCTTATGCTGATGCATTTAAAGATTATGCTTCTCTAATGACAAATAGTTCTAGATATCAAGGTGTTATAGCAAATGGCAAGAGTCCTGCTGGTTTTGCAGATGGACTTCAAAGTGCCGGATACGCAACTGATCCAAGCTATGCAGCTAAATTAAAAAACATTATTCAAAATATTAGGATGTCTTAATGAAAAATATTCCTCATGTTTTGGGTAATTATGTCGTAAATAGAGATACCAAGGAGTAGGAAAATGCCCGATATTTTATCGATTGCGAATACAGGAATTGCCGCTGCTCAAACGGCTATTAACGTTACTGGTCAAAATATTGCTAACGTTTCTAGTACAGGATATTCACGTGAAAATGTTCAACAGACCTCTAGCAACACTGGTCAAGGAACACAAATTATCGGTGTTACTAGAATTTATAATGATTTTTTAGCTTCTCAAGCAAATAGTGCAAATACCTCTAGTAGCTCATCAAGTGTTCAATATGCTCAAGTTCAAGCTTTGAATAGTATTTTGACCGATCCTAATGCTGGCATCTCTTCCACAATGTCTTCGTTTTTTAATAGTTTGCAGGATGTGGCGAATAGCCCCTCAGATATTGCACCAAGACAATCTGCTATTGGCGCAGCACAAAATTTAACAAGTGCAATCAACTTTGTGCAGAGCACTATTGATAATATTAATAGTGATATAAATACACAATTGACTCAAAGTGTTACAAGAATTAATCAATATGCTAATCAAATCCTTACTTTAAATAAACAAATTGTAGGAACCGCTGATCAAGAAACATTAAACTCATTAAAAGATCAAAGAGATGCTGTTGTTAATTCTTTAAGTAAAGAGATCAAGGTTTCTGTTATTAATCAAAATAATCAGTACTTAGTATCAGTAGGAAGTGGAGTTCCTTTGTTGGATACTACACAAACTTTTCCATTAAAAACCACTTCAAATATTTACAATCCTTCTCAAACAGAGGTTGTCCTTAGTGGTACTAATAACTCGATATTTACAACCCAAAATTCCCCTGGAGGAATCATTGGTGGTTTGATTAATTTTAGAACTAAGATTTTAAATCCAGCTTCAAATAGTGTTGGTCAGGTAGCTTTGTCACTTGCAACTCAAGTTAATAATGCGCAGTCCTTAGGAAGCTCCTTAACTGCCGCAACTCCACCAACTGGACAAGCTTTATTTAATGTTGGAAATATTTTTGTAAAAGCAAGCGCAAACAATCAATCTAACAGCAATATAAGCGTTGCTTTTAATTCATCGCCAGCTGCAAATCCAAATAACCCTCTTGATTATTTAAATCAAGTTACGACAAGTGATTACACATTCTCATTTGATGGAACTCACTATCAATTGACACGCGATTCTGATGGTACTGTTTTGCAATCTCAAACATCCACAGCGGATATGGTTGCAGATGGTATGAAGATTAGTATTCCTGCAGGTCTACAGTCCGGTGATTCTTTTAAAATTAGTCCCACAGCTAATGCGGCAAGAAGTTTCAGTTTAATGACAACTGATCCATTATCGATTGCCGCTGCTGGTGGAGGTGCTCTAACACCTGCTAATGTATCTAGTGGTGACAATTCCAATATGGTCAATTTGCTCAATATACAGACTAACAAGTTAATCAATGGTGGATCAAGCAACGTATTTACAGCATTTAATCAATTTATCAGTGCAATTGGAAGTCAATCACACGAGCTTCAAGTTCAAAGTACTTTTGATGCATCAGTAGCACAAAAATCTGCACAAGCATTACAAAATGATTCTGGAGTTAATTTGGATGAAGAGGCAGCAAACTTAATTAAATTTCAGCAAGCTTATCAAGCTTCAGGTAAGGTCATGCAAGTTGCAAAGCAAATGTTTGACTCACTTTTAAACATGGCTCAATAATTAAAGAGATATTATGAGAATCAGTACATCTAATTTCTATAATAATTCGACAAATCAATTAAATGATTTGCAGAGTTCGATTACAGACTTATCTACACAAATTTCGACAGGTAAAAAGGGTGTAACCCCCCAAGACGATCCTGATGCTGCAGTTCAGATTTTGAACCTTTCCCAGGTAACTTCTGCTGATACTCAATTCACTAAAAATCGTGTTGCTTTGAAAAACACACTAGGTGAAGCAAGTTCTGCTTTAAATGGTATGGTTGATACTTTACAAAGTGTGAATGAACAAATCATATCCGCTAGTAACGGCACTATGTCTGCCCAGGATAGGGCTACTGTAGCAACAAGCCTGCAAGGGCAATTAGATCAATTACTTTCTTTATCAAACTCAAATGATGGAGCTGGCCATTATTTATTTTCTGGATTTAATGTAGGAAGTACTCCATCTTCAGTTAGCCTTACACAAGGAACTACAACTGTAAATGGTAATCCGGTTACATATAATCAATATGATTACAACGGCACAAGCAGTACGGCACAAATTCAAGTGGATGTTGGAAGATCTTCTAGTTTAGGCGTCACTTCTGGAGATATATTTGGAAATAATAGTTCAACAAATTTTTTAAGTCAGTTAAGTAAAGCTATCGCAGTATTGAGCAATCCGAACCAGACTAATACGGATGCAACAAACGCATTGAATGATCTAAGTAGTTCTTATCAATCTACATTTAATAACGTCTTACAAGCACAATCAAAGGTTGGAATTACTCAAAATCAATTAACAACTTTGGATACATTGAGTACGAACAAAAGTAATGGCAACGCACAAGTTTTATCAGCCATACAAGACACAGACTACAATAAAGCATTATCTGATTTAGCTAGGCAGCAAGTTGAATTGCAAGCTGCACAGAAATCTTTCCAACAAATTAGTAGCTTGTCCTTATTTAATTACATTAATTAACTAAGCTTTGTGTAGTTATTCTGATAGCTTCGATTCCATCTGATAATGTTTTAATAAAAGGCGTTATCAGATAAGGAAGGCTTACAAAAATCATGGTAAGACCAACAGCCATTGTTATTGGAAAGCCAATTCCAAAAATATTAAGTTGGGGCGCTGCTTTTGTTAAAACTCCTAGAGCAAGATTCGTAATTAATAGAGCTGTCACTAAGGGTAGAGAAAGTTGAAGTCCAATACTGAACACTTTTGCACCCAAAAACGCTATATCTTTGAAACCTTTTATATTTAAACTTGTCTGATCGAAAGGAATTGTATAAAAGCTATTTACTAGAGATTCGATAACTAGGAGATGTAAATCTGTTGTTATAAATAACAAAATTAGAACCATCGAAAAAAATTGACTGATAACTTGGGTTTGAGATTGTGTTTGAGGATCGTAAAAACTCGCAAATCCCATACCCATCGACATACCGATTAAATTACCAGTCATTTCAATAGCAGTGAAAAAAATACGTAATACAAAGCCAATACTTATACCAATGATAAATTGATTGAAAAGACTTGCAAATCCAGCAAATGAAAAAGGGTCTTGAATAGAGTGGGGTGGTAGTACAGGAGCAATCAGAATTGTAATTGCCAGACCCATGCCGACTCTTGCCATCATTGGAAAATTACTAAGACTAAAGAGCGGTGAGCTACTAAATAATCCTAAGATGCGTGACAAAGGCCACATAAAAGCTACAACCCAAGTTACTAACTGATCTGTAGATATCTGGAGCATTGGTTAGCAATCAGCCACCAAAATTAGCAATACTACTAATTGTTGCCCTGAAATAATCTGAAAAAACGGATAGCATCCAAGGTCCCGCAATCACTAGGGTAACCATTATCCCAAGCAATTTAGGAATAAATGAGAGTGTAGCTTCGTTTATTTGAGTTGCAGCTTGAAAAATACTGACAATTAAACCAATAACAAGAGCAACAATTAAAAGTGGACCTGCCATATAAATGGCTATTTCAAGAGCATGACTAGATAATGCAAGTGTTTGTTCGGGAGTCATAATATCCTTAAATAAAGCTTTGAGCTAAAGATCCTAACAATAATTGCCAACCATCAACTAAAACAAATAACATTAATTTAAAAGGTAAGGAGACTATTGATGGTGGAACCATCATCATTCCCATTGCCATCAAAACGCTAGCTACAACCATATCTATAATCAAAAAAGGGATAAAAATGGTAAAGCCAATTTGAAATGCTGTTTTAAGTTCACTGGTAACAAATGCAGGAACTAAAATTTTTAAAGGAACATCATTAGCATCTTGGATATTTTCAGAATTCGACATCTTAATATATAGAGCTAAATCGGATTGACGTGTTTGTCTGAGCATAAAGCTTTTTAATGGCACCGAGGCTTTTTCCATTGCTTCGGTAGTTGTTATTTGATTTGCAGATAAAGGTTGATAGGCTTTTGTATAAATATCATCAATCACTGGACTCATAATAAACAATGTCATGAAAAGTGCTAAGCCAATTAATACCTGATTTGGTGGGGAACCTTGTGTACCAAGTGCTGAACGAAGTAATGACAAAACAATGATGATCCTAGTAAAGCTAGTCATCATTAAAACAATAGAAGGTAAAAAAGTAAGAGAAGTTAAGAGGATTAGTAATTCGATAGACAAACTATAAGTTTGTCCTCCATTAGGGCCTTTGCCTACATTAAGTCCAGGAATTCCTTGAGCAAAAGTATCAAGAGGCAATAAAATTGATATTGCCAATAACAATAACGGAAATTTATATCGCTTAAAAAATCTGACTAACTCAGTCATTTGAACTCTTCTTTTCCGGAAGATATTTTTGTAACCATGCTCCCTTATTTTCGGTTTGCTCCAAATCAAGTTCAGGGGCATTTGGCAAAGTCATAATATGGTTTATGGATGAACTTGTAACTCCAACTAGAATCCATTGATTATTGACCTCAACAAGCGCAAGTCTTTCCTTAGGACCTAGAGCGACTGAAGATTTTATTTTGATCAGTCCTTGAGTTCCAGGTAGTTTTTGCTGAACGCGTCTAATAAGAAATGCAAATCCAACAATAATCCCAAGAACAATAAGTAAAGATAAGCTAGTTTGAATAAATGGGTTCATTATTTATTGAGTTTTCTAATTCGCTCTGCTGGTGTGATGATGTCAGTTAAACGAATTCCAAACTTATCATTAATTACCACAACTTCACCCTTTGCTATTAATGTGCCATTAACCAACACATCTAAGGGCTCACCTGCTAAACCGTTCAATCCTACAACTGATCCTTGTGAAAGCTGTAATAAATTTTTGATGAGAATTTTTGTTCTTCCAAGTTCAACTGTTAATTGAACAGGAATATCTAAAATAAAATTAATGTCTTGAGATAATTGCTTAGCATTAGCATCATCAGCAAAATCTTGAAAGACATTTGCACCTCCCTCGGGAGATGATTGAGCACCATCTTCTTGGTTAATATTATCTTCAGCCATTTAATAATTTCCTTATAACAATAAATCTTTTATTCATTAAGATTTATTAAAGTTTCAACGCGAATTGCATATTGATCCTCAAACTTTCCGTAACTTCCGGCAAGAATAGGAACACCATCTACTTTTAATTCAACAATAGGATTTAAATTCACAGGTATAACATCACCCACATTCATACTCATTACTTCCCTTAGTGTGGTTGGGATTGTGCATAAATTTGCAATTGCCTCAACTTCAGCTGACTTAAGCTGTTGTTTTAGTAAGTCGCCCCATGATTCATCAAGATTTTCAGGCTGACCCTGGAGGTCATTCGATAAAAGCTCTCGAATAGGTTCAATCATTGAGTATGGGAAGCAGAAATTAACTAAGCCGCCAATTGCACCAATGTCAATTCTAAATGTTGTAATAGCAACAAGTTCTGTAGGACCAGCAATATTAGCAAACTGAGTATTAATCTCTGAACGTAAAAAAGTCATGCTAATTTTGTATACAGGATCCCATGCTTTGCTATAGCTATCAAAAATAATGTTTAAAACGCGTTGAATTGTTCTCTGTTCTGTTGGGGTAAATTCACGGCCAGTTCCTTTTACTTGGAAACGACCGTCTCCGCCAAAAAAGTTATCCACGAAAAGAAATATCAAATCAGGGTCAATAACAATAAGCGCCGTTCCACGGAGTGGCTTTACCTGAATTAAATTAATATTTGTGGGTTGTGCTAGCGTTTTTAAAAATTCGCCGTATTCAGTAACTTTGATTGCTCCAGAAGAAACTTCAGAGGAGCGGCGTAAAAAATTAAATAAACCAATACGAAGTAACCTGGTAAATCTCTCGTTGATTAGTTCTAATGTTGGTAATCTTCCACGTCCGATATATTGCTGCTCGGCAAGGTTGAACTCTTTTACTTCACCATCGTATAAATCTTCTCCTTCAATATTAGTAATGCCCTCTAGCAGGGCATCAACTTCGTTCTGAGAAAGTATACTTTCAGGCATGGCGTTTTATTGAACAACAAAGGCAGTAAATAAAACTTCTACAAGTTTCGGCGGTTCCGCACCTTCCGCAAAAGGTTTTTCTAATGCTTCTTTTATTTCAGTTCGTAAAGCCTGTTTACCTTCTTCATCAGATATTTCATCTGCACTCTTACTACTTAATAACAAAAGAAGCCTGCTTCTGACTGAAGGTAGATATTTTTTGAGGCGAACACCATCTTTTTCATCATCCATTTGAAGGGTAATACCCATTTGTAGGTATTGCCCACCCCCAGATAAATTAACTGTAAATGGGTCTAAAACAACATAAACAGGCTCTTTAGGTTCTTCCACTTTTTTAGTGGCTTCACCATTTCCAGAATCGTGTTTCATAACCAAAAAATAGTAACCAGCTCCAGCCCCTATAAGAAGGACTAAAACCCCAATAATAATAAATAAAAGTTTTTTAGACTTTTTAGGGGATTCTTCCCCATCATCATCTTTTTTGTCTGATTCTTTTGGTTTTGCAGTTGCCATATCTTTTCTCTAAAATTTTAAATTCATACTATGCGAAAGTATTTATTAAACCAATTCCTTGTGACGATTCTGTGGAACTTGCAATAGGTGCTGTAAATATTGATCTAGAAGCTTTTTTACCAGAATTTGAATTATTTTGGTTTGTACTTGATGAGTCTCTAGAACCAACATCAGCTTGACCTAATTGTAAGCCACTTTGAGACATCATTTGGCGTAATGTTGATAAGTTTTCGCTAATAGCTTGCCTAACTTCCGGATTATTAGACATAAAGTGTACTGACGTCTGCTGGGCTATATCTGTTTGTAATCTAACCTCAATTTGACCCAAATGAGGAGGATTAATTGTGATAGTGGCATTTTGGAGTTGATCTTTTATCATCCAAGTAACCCTTTGATTTAAAGCAGGTCCCCAATTAGGGCTATTAAATGGAGTTGGTAAAGTCTGATTAGTAGAAGCGCCTGCTTCTTTTACAGAAAATTCAGCAGAATTTTTGGATAAATGATCATTAAATCCAACTGGAGAGTTCCCTAATGAAATTTCAAGATTTTTATTTTGACTTTCAGGAGAGGAAGCATTCCCATCTTTATTTGAGAAAGTAAATTCCTTACTTGCTAATTCAATGCGAGCTGCTGTATTAGTTGTTGGCGAAATAGCTATGGAGCTATCTTTCAAATTGATTTCATCTGAATTGGTTTTACTTCCATCAATCCTAGACTGAATTTGTAATAAGTGTTTTGAAATCTCTGGATTTTTACCAGAGTTTAGTAAGTCTTGGATTTTTGTTGCATCTTGGGGACTTACTAAATTTGCTTTGCCAATGTCTTTGTCTTCTGAAGCAGTATTTTTACCGGAATTTAACAAATCCTGGCTTCTAGAAAAGCTATTTAGATTATGTTTATTAGGCTTATCAAGAATATCTTCTTGGGTCAATGAATCCTTGTTAGATTTTGTAACATTGGAAGTTTGACCTTGCACACTTTGTTGCCCAGTTAATAACGCAAATAAGATTTGAGCATCAATATTGTTTTGATTTACTTCCTTAGATGAGTTTCTTGCCTTAATTGAGTCAGATTGAGTTTTACTCAATTCATTTTGTTCTGTTGAAGAGTCATTGATTGTAGAATCCACACCATTTTTATTAGTAGTGTTATTGACTATTGGAGATGTAGTATCAATATTGACCTGATTTAAATCAGTTTGTAATGATTGATTAGAGGATAAGTCTTTTTTATTTTGCACTACATTCGATGCAGCAAATGCAGAGATTTCCTTAGTAGTTAGTTCATTTTTATTGTTAACTGCACCCTGCTCTGTGACAGCTGGGGTTTCCTTAGTAGTTAGTTCATTAATTGCGTTAATACTGGATACATATGGTAAAGAAACTCCAAATTGGGATTGAAGATTATTTATATCGCTATTCAGAGCATTAATGCTTAAATTATTTAGAGAGTCTTTTGTATCTACTTTCTGATTATTTGTCGTAATCGAAACTGAGGTTTGACTTTGAATAGTTCCGGAACTTGTTTTTAAAGAGCTATTTCCATTTGCCATGGCATCCACTAACATATTGCCAAATATAGACGCAGATGTATCAGCTTTATCGACTGAATTAACTGCCGAGGAAGCTGGCACAGCGGAAGAGAATAATGTAGAAATTTGTGGCGTCATGTTAATCTCTGCATAGCGTATTTTCTAGAAGCAAATTCATCTGTATTTTTTTGATCAAGCTTTGCCTCAATTAATGCAATTTTTGATTTAGCACGTTTCATTAGTGTTTCAAATGTCATTGCCTTTTTCTCACATTCTTGCCAATGCTTTTTAGCAAGATCTACTTTGTAGTTAAAGTTAATGACACTCTTCTCTTGTTGGCTAATAGCTAATTCAAGTTGTTGAATAAAGCCTTGGCTATTGTGTAATTGCGAAGCCAACATGCCCATCATCATCTTTTGTTGCAAATCTAGCCTGTAATCATCTAAATAGTTTTGTAGTAAATGAACTTTTCCCTGAGCATCGTTTAGTGATGCTAGTTCTTTGGCCAAATCTGTTGCAGCAGCTTTCGATTGCTGTTTCGCCAAATCAACGAGGGTATTAAGGACATTTAAGTTCATAGTGAACCTATTATGGTTCAACTTTAGGGTGATTAAAGCTTAGAAAAGAGCCGAAAGTTCCCCTAAACTCTGAGGAATGCTTACTTTTTCTAAAATTCCCTGCTGAAGAAAAGACTCAATTCGATCATTTTTTGCGATTGCTTCATCCAATATTGGGTCACTTCCTGAGCTGTAGGCACCAACATTGATTAAATCTCTATTGCGTTGATATCTAGAAACTAATTGTTTTAGTTTGCGCATTTGTTTTTGTTGCTCTTCACCTGTAATTGTATGCATACTTCGACTAATCGATTTTTCTATATCGATAGCAGGGTAATGACCAGCATCAGCTAACTCACGACTTAATACAATATGACCATCCAGGATTGCTCGAGCAGAGTCAGCAATTGGGTCTTGTAAATCATCTCCCTCGGTTAATACAGTGTAAAAAGCTGTAATTGAACCACCGCCTTCGGCTCCATTTCCTGCTCTTTCAATTAAAACAGGTATCTTTGCAAAGACTGAAGGAGGGTAGCCTTTTGTAGCTGGTGGTTCACCAATTGCTAGCGCAATTTCTCTTTGCGCCATTCCATAACGCGTTAGAGAATCCATGATCAATAAAACATTTTTACCTTGATCTCGAAAATATTCAGCAATGGCGGTCGCATAAAAAGCGCCTTGAAGTCTGAGAAGAGGGGGATTATCAGCTGGAGCAGCAACTACAACTGACCTTGCTAAGCCTTCCTCTCCCAAAATATCCTCAATAAATTCTTTAACTTCTCGACCTCTTTCGCCAATTAAGCCAACAACCACAATATCTGCAGTTGTGTATCGGGCCATCATTCCCAACAGTACGCTTTTCCCAACTCCAGAACCGGCAAACAAACCCATCCTCTGACCCTTGCCTACAGTTAAGCATGAGTTTATAGCTCTTATACCAACATCAAGAACCTCTTTTATAGGAGCTCTCCTTAAGGGGTTTATTGGTGGAGAGTACATTGGCGCTGTAATCGAGGTATCTATTGGAGGGCCTAAATCTAAAGGTTTGCCAGTAGCATCTAAAACTCGACCTAAAAGATGTAAGCCAACCGGCAATCCTCTTCCTTGATTGAGATTTGTGGTTATATCTTGGTATATTTGATCAAGTCTTATAGGGCTTGGTGTTGGTTCGGTTGGGACAACAATGGATCCCGGCTTAACCCCTTCTACATCACCAAGAGGCATCAGAAATAATCTACCCCCCTCGAATCCAACCACTTCAGCCTCGACGCGCTTACCATTTGCTAATGGAATATGGCAAGGGCTTCCAATTGGTAGCTGTAAGCCAACTGTTTCCATAACGAGCCCTGCGACTCGAACAATTCGGCCATTAACTTGCAAAAGATTTGTTTGAGCAACTTTGCTTTGACAATAGCTAAGTAATTTTTTTATCTCAAAATCATCTTCAATCATCATAGTCTTAACTTTCAGATGATTCTTGTTGATGTTTACCTAAACTTGCCATCATTTTTTCAAATCTTTTTTCTACTGTGGCATCCACATCATTACTACCAGTTTCAAGCTTGCAACCTCCTCTAGAGATATCAGGATCTGAAACAATTCGCCAACCAGCTTCACTGAGAGAGCGACCTTGGTTTGCTTCAATAAGAGCTGCATCTTGGGGATGTAGTAGGATTTTTGCTGGAAGCTGCAAAATGGGGACTTGCTCTAAGGCTTTTTCTACCACGTCAAAAATAATGTCTGGTTGCTTCTCGATAGATCGATAGGTTATTGCTTTAGCTAAATCAATTGATACGTCAATAATTTCTTGAGCGATATGTTCTCTAGAATAAGCAAATAATTTTTGTAAATTAAAGATAATTTCTGAGAGAAATTGAACGGACTCTTGTATTTGATGTTGCCCTTGGGCAATCCCAGCCTGAAACCCGTCTTGATGACCAGCTAATTTACCATCTTCAAAACCCTTTGCAAAACCTTCTTCGATAGCTTTTTGTTTACCATCAATCAACTCTTGAGCAAGTTTTGCAATGATAGGATTTTTAGATAGATCTTGTTTGTTTTCTCTAAGAGTATTGAGTTCCCAACGTGCAGGTTGAAAAGCTGAATTTTTATTAACTGGCGAATCAGACATAATCGTCGTCGGTTACTTTGAGGTTGATCTTTCCTTCTTCAATCATACGATTAATAACTTGTAAGATTTCCCGTTGTTGTTGCTCAACTTCGGCGACTCTAACTGGGCCACGGGTTTCAAGATCTTCTCTGAGGGTTTCTGCGGCTCTTTGTGACATATTGCCAAGAATTTTATCTCGCAATTCATCTTTAACGCCTTTAAGGGCAACAACAAGAACATCTGAAGAAACCTCAGCCAAAATAGACTGAATATTTTTATCATCTAAAGTCATAATATCTTCGAACACGAACATATTATCTTTTACTAACTGAGCTAGTTCTGGATTAAATTCTTTGAGACCATTCATAACTGAAGCTTCAGTATCCCCATTTAAGAAGTTCATGATTTCAGCAGTAACACGAACGCCTCCAAGGTCTCTCTTTTGAGAATTATCACTAATAGTTAATAACTTTGTAAGCACGTCATTTAACTCATTCAAAGCAGCTGGTTGAACACCATCTAATGTTGCGATTCTTAAGACCACATCATTTCTGACGTTTAGAGGAAGTTCAGCAAGAACAGCACTTGCCTGAAAGCGAGGTAAGTGAACCAAAATAGTAGCAATAATTTGCGGGTGCTCATTCTCAATCAAGTCAGCCACGGCTTTACTTTCCATGGTCTTAAGACTGTCAATACCTGTTGATCCTCTTCGGTCTAGAATTCTACCGATTAAAAATCCAGCATCTTCTTCTCCAAGGGCAGAGGTTAAAACAGAACGAATATAGTCCTCTGAATTGATACCCAAAGCAGTTGTTTTAGACATCTCATCACTAAATGAATCTAAAACGTCATTCAATGTGTCTTCAGTAACATTAGTCATAGTTGCCATCGCTGAGCCAACTTTTTGAACTTCGCGACTGTCCAGAAACTTCATGACCTCAGCAGCTCTATCTTGACCAAGAGCTAACATCAATACTGCTGCTTTATTGACTCCGTTCTCACTCATTCTCGTTCACCCAGTTTTTGATAATTCCAGCGACCATTTTTGGGTCTTGTGATGCCATTTCTTGCGCTAATTCTAAACCGTCTTTACTCTGACGAACTATTTTCCGCCTTGCTTTTTGAGGGCTTATGTCATTGCCTTGGGCATCAAACACAGGAGTTGAATCAACTGCTTCTTGATTAGGATCAATAGTTGCTTGACTTTCAGGATTAGCATATTGAGGAGCACCAGCTGCTGCATACTGTGATTCAGTTGCCAGTGGATTTAAACCCTCTTCATTAATTTTACGTAATAGAGGTTTTAAAACTTTGCTATATAAAATAAATAAAGCGATTGCTGTGGCAAGATATTGGAAAACCATCTTTGCTGTAGAAACGTTGGCGTAAGGTTTCCAGAATGGATCAGGTTTTACTTCTTCTTTCTCTGGTTCAGTAAATAAACTATTAACCACATTTAATGAGTCGCCTCTTTCTTGATTAAAGCCCATCGCATCTTTAACTAAAAGGGTAATTTGATTCTTTTCATCATCATTTAAAGGCCTGAAAGTGACCTTACCTTGATCGTCCACTTCTTTTTTGTGATTAACTAGAACTGCTACGCTTAAACGATTAATACCACCCATCGATTTAGCAACGTAATTGACTGTCTTATCCAGTTCGTAATTAACTGTATTATCCTTTTGGGTATTTGTTGGTGTTGGTTGTACTGTAGTTGCTGCTTGCGGAACAGCTGATTTGTTTTTGCCAGCCTGATTGGAGGCTGCACCAGGAATGCCAGCAGCAACAACGGGATCCATGCTTGCAACTTCTTTAGTTTGTAGACTTCTAACTGCACTAGTCTCAGGAGTTGCATTTGGTTTGTATGTTTCGCTTGCTTGTTCAGATCTTGTGAAATCAATATCAGCTGTTGCTTGTGCATGAACATTCCCATCACCAACCATTGGTACTAGGATTGCTTCAACTCTTTTTTTGATACTGTCCTGAATTTCTTTTACATATTTCATTTGCTCAGGATCGAGTTGTGCAGTGTCAGCGGTGGACTTATCGTTTCCTGACAAAAGCTTACCTGTTTGATCGACAACTGTGACTGCGTTAGCTGTTAGTTCGGGAACACTGCTAGACACTAAATGAATAACTGCATTGACTTGTTGTTTATCAAGTGTTCTTCCAGAGTTCAGATTTACTAGAACAGAGGCCGTGGGAGCTTGTTTTTCTCTAACAAAAACGGATTGTTTGGGGATGGCAAGATGTACTCTGGCCCCCTGAACAACTCCAATAGAAGAAATTGTCCTAGCTAATTCACCTTCTAAAGCTCTTTGGTAATTCACTTGCTCGATAAATTGAGAAGTACCCATTTTTTGGTTTTCCATTAATTCAAAACCAACATTACCTCCTCTGGGTAAACCTTGCGCAGCTAATTTAAGACGCGCATCGTAAACCATTTCAGCAGGGACTAATATGGCGTTACCACCTTCAGAGAATTGATATGGCACATTCATAGTTTGTAAAGAGGCAATAATGGCACCACCATCTTTATCTGAGAAATTTGTCAGCAACACTCCATATGTGGGTTTTTGACCCCACATAAAAACCCCAGCCATAATCGCTAAAACCAAAGCTAATCCAGCTCCGAAAGCCAAGTTTCTACCTAGAGCAGATTGGAAAAAACCCATAAAACTATTGGGCGATGGAGGGTTTGTTGCCATTTATATTCTTTTATTTACAGTTTTAGTTCGTTCAAAACACATTAATCATTCAAGAAAATAGAAAGATTTATCTTAATGCCCTTATTTTCCTTATTTTGCATGGACTTATTGAGGTGAATAATGGCCATAAAAGACCTTTAATCGTAGGCTTAGATTAAAATCTAATGGTTATTATTGATACCAATGTTAACAATACCTTATTTATTTAGGAAATTTATATGGTGACAGCTATAGGAAGTGCCGCTATTCAAGAGATGTTAGCGCAAATCCGCTCGACCGTTGATCAGGCTAAAAGCCCTCAATCTATAGCCCCTAATTCTCTAAATAGTGCAGTTGAGGGGACCTCTCCATCAAGAGCCGATTTCTCTGAGGCACTAAAAGCACATTTGACTGATATTTCCAAAATGGAAAAAGATTCCAATGACCTTGGAAGAAGATTTTCTCTTGGGGATAGCAATGTCAATTTATCAGACGTTATGATTTCAAGCCAAAAGGCCAACATTGCTTTGCAATCCACAGTTCAGGTTAGAAATAAGTTAGCTTCTGCTTATCAAACTATCATGAACATGCAGATTTAAAGACTTTTTATAAGTCTTTATTTCTTGTTTTTATCTTTTAAATTCGGTGGAATAGCTGCTTCAATTTGGTAAAGCCAAGCCAATAGCTCAGCAACAACTCTATACAAGCTAGCGGGAATTTCCTGATCTAAATCAATTTCCATTAGAAGAGCTACCAATTCTTTTGATTCATGAACATATACACCATGTTCTTTTGCAAGCTGAATAATTTGATCTGCTATGACGCCTTTACCAGAAGCAACAACAGTAGGTGCTTTATAGCCTGCATCATAGGCAAGCGCAACAGCATTTCTTAAATTTTTAGGAGCTTGATCCATTTTTATCAATAAAAAATTGTGTCATTTCTGTTCCACTTGCTGATAAAGATAGATTAAGTTGATCTTTATTTTGCATGAGGAGATTCGCTGATTGTGCGTTTTGGGTTGTTATTCTAAAACCTGCATTATTACCAACCAACTGTATAACTGCATGAACTTGACCAAGCTGAGGCAGGTTAAATTTGACAGAAGTTAACCAAGTTTTTTCTTCTGGAGGGGTATTTGGTGAAGATTGCTTTGGTGTGTCATCTTTAATTTGCCACTCAAATGCTTGACCGGGTATGAGTTCCCCGCGCCATAATAATTGCCTATTTTCTTGTGCATTTAATTGAGCTGGGATGAATTGTGTTTGGGCTTGATTTGTAGTTGTCTCTTCATGAGTATTTTTAAGGACTTGATTTTGCGGTTCTTGTTTAACCTGATCTAAGGTTCTTGAGCCATTCACCCATTCTTTTAGGTGAGATTCGTAAAACACACCACTAAGTTGCACAGCCTGATGTAAATGGCTTGGAAGTTCTGTAGCCATTTGTTTGGCATCAACAGGTTTTGATGGGAGTAGAGCTTGACTTCCTTGAATATGATTTGCTTGAGGGTCGTTTGTTTCTACACTTTGTAAAATTTGGGTCAATAATTTCGCCCCTGAACTCAAGCTTATGCTTTCAGCGGTAGACGGGATTTGTTCGCTAGCAAGCTGAAAAGTTAGCTCAGGTGGTGGTTTTGCAAGCTTTAAATCAATTTTATCTCCAACCTTAAAACTTGTTGGTAATTGCATTTGTACTTGAGGACCTTGTGTTTGAGGTGGTGTTGCTGTAAATTGAACGGTCGCTTTACCATCTTGCATCATTGAAGTAACGATTGCTTGAAAAGATTTACCAACTGCAAATTGGTCAAAACGGGACTGAGCTTCTATTCTAGGATCTGCAACAACAGCCGCAGATCTTAAAATAGCGGTAGGTGAAATTGTTGGAGTACTTACCAGATTCAAATTTGGCAAGTCAGCCATGTCAATCCTTTAAGTTAGAATGCTCCAGAGTTATATGTATATTCTAATTTGCGTGCTGATGAATTAGATTTCATTAAAGATTCTAGCTGATTCATCCATGGCTCAGTAATTTTACGAATAGCGCGATCTGTACCCAAGATGTTTTGAATGAGTTCAAATTTACGATCCAAAAGATCACCAGTTAATTTAGCGACTTCATCATAGCTTTTTAAAGTTTTTACTTCTTGGTCGCATTGACGTCCTAGAGAATAAAATTCTTCCCAATTTTTCATTTGGGCAGCCAACAACATTTCATGAGTAATTGTTTTGACATTCTCATAGAGATTGATTACGGCTTCTTCATTCATTATTGTCATTATGCGCTCACGGGAATATAGTTACTAGGAGGATTTGCATTTTGAATATTTAATGTGCTTAAATTTACTTTATTTTCTGCTTTGGGCGCAATAGCATCCCATGCATTTTTTAAATCTAAAAGAAGGTTATATACTTCTTTTAGCTTATTTAAATCATTATTTAAATTACAAAAAATTAATTGTTGGCACATATATGAATAAAGTGCGTGAAGATTTTCTCCAATTTCGCCACCTTTTTCTAAATTAAGACTAGCATCTAAACCCATCAAAATGATATCGCTAGCCTTATTGATTGCGGCACTTTTTTCGGCGATGTTTTTTTGTTTCATATGATGCTCAGCTTGCAAAATTGCAATAAGAGCACCTTCATACAGCATGGCTATGAGTTTATGTGGATTCCCAGCTATTGCATTCGATTCTATGTTCGTTGATGCATAAGCCTTTGCAGGATTTTTATAAGTATTAAACATCTTTCTAAGTTCCTTAGTTAGTCATGATGAGATTATTTAGTAGTAGTACTCGACGAGATCTGATTAGATGTTGCAGCAATAGAACTTAATTGACCAGTTAGATAACTGGAAGTCGAATTTAACGTTGCCATAGTAACATCAAGTGCTGTATAAGTTGCTTGATACTGGTTTTGAAGCATAGTTAAATGCGCTTGCATTTGTGTTTTTTGATTTTCTATTTGCTTAATCGACGTATTAATACCATTTGTTCTTGTTGTTATAAGTCCATTTGCTCCAGTAAGATTATTAATTAATTGATTGAGCTGATAAGCTACACCTTTTGTATAGGTCACTGTTCCTCTAGCCCCAGTAACACCTCCAAGAACTTGTATTTTAAGTCCTGATTGAGGGCTGTTGAGTGGGCCTAAAATATATTGCCCAGAGGTTAAAGCTGCAGTTCCATTTAATGTTGCAACCATATCAACGCCAGTTGTAGAGGTTCCTGAACCTCCTCCAAGCAAAGTAGAGGCAGCTGTGCCACTTAATACTACTGAAGAGGCGCCACCATATCTATTTGAAACAAAGTTTAATTTTCCACTGCTATCTACTGATACGTTAATAGAAGCGTTAATGTTAGAAAAAGCGGATGTTCCATTAATTTGAGCTTGAAGTGCTGATGCTAGAGAACTCGTGCTGGAATAAGTAGCATCAGTTAACTTGATTGTTGAAGATATGCCATCTAGAGTAACTGATAAAGTATCATTTGTTGGTCCAATTACTAAGCTAGTTGGTGCAGCTGAGGCAATCAGTTTTCCCTGAGTTGGCATCGTGCTTACATTAACATTATAAGACCCTGGTTGTGTATCAGATGTTGAACTTGTGAATTGAACTAATGCATCAGATGCGCTTGCATTTGCAGCAAATAAATTAGCAACTGCATTGTAATTATTAGTGATTGCTGTATTAAGCTTTGTGCTATCCACAGCCAAGGTACCATCTTTTTGAAAAGTAATACCAATATTATTTAATAAAGTATAAGCATTTGAACCACTTGGTAAAGCAGACAAAATAACATTTTTTATCTGACGTTGTATTGTTGTAATGGTGCTTTCTCCGTAGAGGTCAGCGCCAGTATGGCTAGTTAAATCATAACTAGTAACGCTATTTAGTGAGCTCGAAAGAGTATTGTAAGCAGAAACTAAGCTATTAATAGAAGTCGTAAGATTGCTAGAGTCATTACTTAAGTTTAAGTTTAAAGTACTTCCAACATTGGTTTTATTCAATGTCATCGTAACCCCAGATATTGCATCCGAGATAACGTTTGAGGGTTTTGAAACAGCAACTCCAGAAATTGTTAAATTGGCATTTTGTGCTGATGTTGTTTCCTTAAAATTCTGTCCAGTTGGATTTGATGGATCTTCTGATAATAAACTTGATACAGCAGAATCTCCACTCACAGAAATGCGCATACTGTTTGCAACGCCTGTTTGATTATTGGTAATCAAAAGTCTATTAGGTGAAGAGCTACCATCATTGATAATCGATGCAGTTACACCCATTCCAGCAGCATTAATTGCGTCACGAATGCCAGATAGTGTGTTATTGGAAGAATCAATAGTAATGGATTTACTCGCGACACCATTTGATGTGAAGGTTGTCCCTGAGTTATAGATACCATTAGTTTGAGAGCCACTAATCGTTCCAAAATCAAATGTAACCGTTGTAGAAGCCCCAGAACCTATGGCACTTGTTGAGCTGGCTTGGCCATTACCAACAAGTTGTTGGGCTTGAGCCAATTGATTGACAGTGACGGAGTAATTCCCTGCAACAGCTCCAGCAGTAGTGGTTGCACTTAAAGTTGAAGTGTCTGAAGAAGTTGCGGTAACAGTTTTGAGAGTATTGATATTACTTAGACCTAGAACAGCAGCTTGAAAAGTAGACAAATTACTTTGCACCTGTCCATACGCTGTGATCTTTGTTTGATAGCTATTTTCTTGAGTAGTAAGGTTATTCAGAGGAATAGCTTCCACTGACATTAATTTACTTATAATACCTGCGGTATCTAATCCAGAGCCTATACCTGGTGAAGAAATAGTTGCCATTTTATCCTTTGATTAAACAGTTACATCAATACTAGGATTAGTTGTAAATTCTGCTTTAGCTGGATTTACAAATGAAGAAGAAATTGGAGATGGAATCTTACGTATTATATGATTATCTTCTTTAGAAACAACTGTTACAACTGACTTTCCGGAGTCAGGATCAACATCGAATTGAACGCTTGTTTGACCAGTTATTTGTTGTAATTTTGATTCTATTGAAAGCTCTACTTGTGATGATGCAGAAGTTTCGTTTACTTTTTGATTTTCTTTATTCGTCTTTTGGACAGGTTGGTTAGATTGAGCATTAGTTGGCAAAGGCAACGTTGCTGCAGGAACTGCACCATTTATATTGTTGATCGATACCATTTTTAACCTCCCTCATAAAAAAACATTTCCATATGTTCTTTTACGGTATAAATTTTTAAATCTTTAATAACTTTGGGGATAGGATTTACTTTTCAGAATTAATTAAGTTCAATAAAATCAACAATTTAACTGATTAATCTCGACAAATCCTATCTAACATCTATTTTGACAGAATTTATCGAAATCAATTACCTAATTAAAGGTTAAAAAAGGTCTTATTGATAATCTTTAACCCATCTTCATAGAACTATTCATTAAATTGGACTGAGGACCTACAGAATTTGTAAGATCCGGAAGTAGTGAATTTCCTTGAATCGTATCACTTGGAACATTGGTTTGAAGCAGTGCAATAACGCTTTGCGGAGATGAATTTGCCTGGGCTAACATTGCAGATCCGGATGTTTCCAAAATTTGGCTTTTAGCAAGATTTGTGGTTTCTTTTGCAAAATCAACGTCTTGAATTCTGCTTTGTGCTGAAGTTTGGGATAAGCTAAATGATTGCAAATCATTAATGATTGCAGCTAATCGGTTTTGAAAAGCACCTTGTTGGGCGCTTGCCGTATTAATTTCTGTTAATGCTGAATCTATAGTATTAATAGCATTTGTTGCGTTTACCGAAGATGTAACTCCTGTAGGGATAATTTGAAGTTGTGCGAATGTTCCACCTGTTGTTTTATAAGTATTAGTAGTGGTAAACGGTCCAACTGATCCAATCGCTCCAGATCCTGTGCCACTTCCTACCAATGTATTTAAATCTGCTTTAAATTGACTAACTAAGGTATTGGCGTTACTGGACTCGTTATACAAAGTAGTAATACCATTATTTAAATCGGATTGTATGGAGCTTGATATTATTCCTGAGCTAGCTAAATTATTAACTACAGCTGTAGCCGCACTGTATACAGAAGAGTACGTAGAGGATGCACCATTAATTGCATTAGCAATTAATGTACTTGGTAAAGTGCTTGGCGTAGAGTTAATCGCTGATATCCCTGCTGCACTGAGGGTAACGGTTGAACCTGTACTTGTTGAGCCACTATTTATTAGATTCTGTAAAAAAGTATTATAAGAACTAAAACTTAAATTAATAGCATTTGCTAAGCCAGAAAAAATATTAATAGCTGAGGTAATTGCAGTTTTTGTTGATGAATTCAATGAAGAAGAGTTTATCGAATTCACTAATGCAGTCTGTAAGGTACTAATTGTATTGTTAGACCCATTGCTCATCACAGATGGCATGGTAGTTGTAAACCAGGTATCAGCTTGTTCAGTTGCCCTACTTCCACCGGATAAACCATCTGAAGCCGAAATAGATGGAGTTGAGGAATGTGAGCCAAGGAGCACATTTTGAACTGAGCTTACAAATCCTGAAACATTAGATGAATATTGGTATTGATTGTAAAGGGCGGTTATAGCAGTTGAAATTGCAGTATTACCAGCACCAGTGATGTAAGGATTATTTAATATTCCTTGGATGGTTGTATAAGCAGATGTAACGTTTGCCGCACCAGATGCATTTGTAAGTACGTTAGAAATACTAGTACTTATTGAAGGAATGGAGTTAATAGCGCTTAAAGAACTTCCAGATATTGAGGCATTAACTGGGCTAGTTGGGTTTAAAGTAGCTCCAGATAAACTAGAGCCCATTAATTGATTTAATTGGCTACCAAAGTTATTAACTCCAGCATGAATTGAGACATCTGTGTCATGCAAATTATTAACAATATTAATGAGTTCGTTTTGTTGTGAAACCGTTAATTTATCCTCTGAGCCCAGGGCGCTGACAACAGCATCTCTCACATTATCATAGGTTGCGGTAGAGTTTCCAGAACCGTCAGTTGCAGTATAAGCTTGAGTAATAACCGCACCTATATCTTGAGCTGCTGTAGTGGTGGGAGTTTCTGTGATGCTAGTTGAACTTACAGCTGTTGAATTTGTTAAGGGTAGAGTGTTTAAAGATACCCTATCTTGAAAATTATTTCGATACCCGACTTGGATACTGGTATTACTATTAGAGAAAACTGCAATGCCGTTGTATGTAGTCGTTGCTTGAATACGTGTGTTTTCAGCAATCAGCTGATTATATTCTTGGGACAAAAGCGCTCGGTCAGCATTAGAGACATCACCATTCAGTGATTGCACGGCGAGTTCTCTCATGCGCTGAAAGTTTGTATTCAGCGAGCTTAGAGCACTAGTAACCGTTTGTGAATAAGAAATACCATCATTGGCATTTCTTATAGAAGTTGCTAAACCACCAATGATCGAGGTCATGCGATTAGAAATCGCATACCCTGAAGCATCATCAGCAGCACTATTAATCCTTAGTCCAGAAGACAGTCTTTGTATAGACGTTTGTAAAGAATTCTCTGTCTTATTTAATTGGTATTGAGCGATTAAAGAGCTTACATTTGTGTTGACAGATAAAGTCATCTGAAAACCCCCAATCTTTAACTATTTAATTTACGGCATATGAACAAGATTTAAAAAACGGGGAGGAGTTATCCTCCCCAAACTCTTAGGTAAATCTATTCAATCCATTACTTCAGCAATGTCAATACAAAGCTTGGTGATTGATTTGCTTGCGCCAACATTGCAGTACCTGCTTGTTGCAAAATTTGATTTTTTGCAAGTTTAGAGGTTTCTGAAGCGAAATCAGCGTCAACGATACGACTTTTTGCAGCTGATTGGCTTAAGCTAAATGCCGATAAATTGCTAATAACAGCAGAGAATCTATTTTGTAAAGCACCTTGAGTGGCACTGGCATTATTCACTTCAGTCAAAGCATTATCGATTGAAGTAATCGCTGAAAGCGCATTATTCTGTCCAGCTGAAGCTGCATTACCAGTGTAGTTAAGCGTACCAGCAGTTGCTGCTACTGAAGCTGCATTAACGTTAATAGATAAAGCTGCAGAGCTAGCTGCTTGCGTTACAGGGTTTGTTCCAAGTGAATCTGCCGCGAAGGTTGTGCTTGGGATAGAAGCTGGATTTGCTGCTTCAAGGGTAATGTTAAGAGTTTTTGCGCCAGCTGTTGCTGCAGTTCCAACACCAAGTGCAGTAACTGAACCAACTATCTTTCCAACATCACCATAAAAGTTCCCGGTCGTAACAGTTGTTGCTGTCAAACCTGAAGAATTATATGCGTTATTAACAGCAGATAATGTATTCAAAATATCATTCTTTGCAGAGAAAGATAATTTTTGGTTTGAGTTAACAGCGTCTACGGTTGCGTTGTAAACATATGCGATTTGATTAGCAGTACCAGTAACTGAAGCAGTTGCAAAAGTACTCGCAGCTAAAACTGATGATGCGATGTCTAAATATGGAGTATTAGCTGTGCTATCTGTGATAGTGGTAGTACCTAAAGCTTGTGTACTTGTTAAAGCGTTACTAGCCATATTGACACGGTCATTAGCAGTTGTTCCATATCCAATTTGGAAAACGGTATCCTTGTTTTGGAATACGTTTACACCATTGAATGTAGTACTTTGCTGAATACGGTTAACTTCAGTTTGTAATTGATTAAACTCTTGATTTAGTAAAGATGTATCAGATGAAGAGTTTGATCCGTTTGCTGCTTGTACTGCTAATTCACGCATACGCTGTAAATCATTCGTAATTTGTGAAAGGGCCCCAGTAGTAGTTTGTGAGTAAGAGATACCATCGTTCGCATTTCTAGTAGCAACAGCCATACCGCGTACGAGTGAATCCATGCGGTTAGCTATTGCGTATCCAGAAGCATCATCTGCTGCAGTATTAACTCTGAGTCCTGATGATAAACGTTGAATGGTAAGTTGTAATGAATCTTGCGTCTTGTTTAGATTATTTTGCGCAATTAATGATGTTATGTTTGTATTTATGACAGCAGCCATGGTAAATCTCCTTTGTAACTAAAAACTTCGACGAATGGATGAGGCTTACTTACATTAACGACAGAAGGCATGGGAACTTTAGTAAAAATATAAACTTTTTACAAAGTATTAAGTTTTTTTCTTTAGGCCTAAGAGCCTTTATTTATAAGGGAAAAATAGAATAATTTATAGAAGATTTTAGATAAAAATCTAGGTGTACTTTCTTTTACGACAAAGCATGAGAAAACTTTAGGGCATATTTTAAAAATATTTTTTGGGGGGTTAAAGATAAAAAAATCCTCAATTTCTTATTCATTGATGTGAATAAAATTAAGGAATTAAAAAAGGGCCCCGAAGGGCCCTATAAACTAACTACTAAGGATTCTTATATTACTTGAGTAAAGAGAGTACGCTTGAAGGTAACTGATTAGCTTGTGCAAGCATTGCAGTACCAGCTTGTTGCAAGATCTGGTTCTTAGATAACTTAGCAGTTTCTGCAGCGAAGTCAGCATCTACGATACGGCTCTTTGCAGCTGTTTGACTTTGTGAGAAA
>Ga0214171_1000084_pt1 | contig 34024 bp, 29 predicted proteins | sample TroBogEpilimnion_40_FD_153009 | JGI IMG/M metagenome (GOLD analysis project Ga0214171, IMG submission 153009) | Freshwater microbial communities from Trout Bog Lake, WI - 02JUL2007 epilimnion | ecosystem: Environmental > Aquatic > Freshwater > Lake > Epilimnion/Euphotic zone | place: Trout Bog... | reverse complement strand
GCCATATCGGCAGCTTTTGACCCTGAGATTCCTGAGACCAAATACATCGCTCCAACCAACACGTAAGACAAACCACCTTTGACATGACCCAGTAAGGATGCAAGGAAAGAAATCATCGCGCGCGCCATTCCAGTCATTTCCATTAACAAACCCAAAAATACAAAAAGAGGTACCGCTAAAAGAACCATATGTGACATCGACTCATCCAAGCGCCCAACTACAACCGATATAGGTAAACGAGTACTTAGCGCCAAATAAGCGACAGTGCCCATGCCAAATGCAAATGCAATGGGTACACCTGCCAAAATACTTAAACCAGCAACACCAATAAAAAAAATAAGTAAGTTATATTTACCTAAATGCATAAACCATGGCCTACACACGTAAAAAACACTCGCCATAATAAGTATGAAACACAGTCCGAAAAAAATTGCTTTGTAATCCCTCAAAGAACCTAAACGAAATAGGCAAAAAAAGATCATTAACAACATGCCAACCGGAATTGCCGCTGCGCGCCAAGCATTAGAAATTTCTAAAGAAGGCGTCGTGACCATCACTTCTTCCATCGCGAAATGATAGGCGGGAACAAGAACAATCACTAAGTAGAATAAACAAGTAAGAACAGCAATAACTTCAAGATAAAGTTTTTTTGTGGGACTTAATTGACTTACACAAGCAGTCATACGCATATGTTCACCCCGCTTTAGGGCGATTACTGATCCAATCATCGCTAGCCATAAAAATAAAATCGAAGCGAGTTCATCAGACCAAACTAGTGGTGAATCAAAAAAATATCGACCAACGACTCCAGAGAATAATATGGCAATACATGCAAAAACGAGAAGAGCTGCTACTCCCTCAACTATCTTAAAAATGACAGATTCAGCGCATTTAAAACTGCGAACTAATTGCTTAAACAAGGAACATTACTCTCTGAAAAAAAACACCTAAGCTAGTTTACCTACATATTTTTCAAGTAAATTCCAAGCCTCGTCGCCAAACTTAGCTTTCCAATCTTTATAAAACCCAGATTGTCTGAGCTTTTCACGGAAAGCATCGGTATTACCATTGTTAAAAGCCATACCCTTCACCTTGAGATCAGCCGCTAAAGTTTCATTAAGTTTATAAACCTCAGCCCGCTGTAACTCAGCTGCCTCAGCAACATTTCGGGTCACAATCGTCTGTAGATCTTGTGGCATTCCCTCAAAAATTTTCTTGTTGCCCATAAACCAATAACCATCCCACATATGATTAGTCATAGAACAATATTTTTGTACTTCATAGAGCTTTGCTGTTGAAATAATTGCTAATGGATTTTCTTGACCATCCATAACTTTCGATTGCAAAGCAGAATAGACCTCAGCAAAATTTAAAGGGGTCGGAGAGGCACCGAGATCTTTAAACAATGATACCCAAATTGGTCCTGGAGGAGTACGTAACTTTACCCCTTTTAAATCTTCTGGTTTTTCAATGGGTCTAACGCTATTAGTAATTTGGCGGTAACCATTATCCCAAATCTTATCGAAGGCAAAAATACTTCCCGTAGCAGCAATTTGACGACGCACATACGCACCAAGATCACCATCCATCGCAGCCCATACCTGTTTATAGTCTTTAAAAGCAAAACCCACACCATTAATCTGTGCTTGAGGCACTAATGAACCCAAAATGAGTGGTGACAAAGTCATAAAGTCTAATGCGCCTGAACGTAACTGTGACAACATATCTGTGTCATTACCTAATTGGTTGTATGGGAATACCTGGATATCCACTCGACCTTTAGTCTCTAGCTTAATTTTGCTTGCCATTTTTACAGCACTAGTACTAAGTGGATGTGTTGCTGGCAAATTACAACCAAACTTCATATTAAACTCTGCAGTTTGAGAAAAAGCGTTACTAGTGACCATTGGAAGTGCTGCTGCACCAGTATATTTAATAAAATCTCGTCTTGTAATTGTCATGTTGTCCCCTTTCATTATTAAATGGGATAAATTAAAGTATCAAACTTTTCTATATATTACCTATTTAATTACACAAACTATTGTAATAGATAGAAACATTTCAAAATCATATAAATGTCTATAAGGTTTAATGCATATTCCAACGAAAATTTAGCAAACTCTGCGCAAGCTTATAAAAATTCTCGTAGCCCAATCCAAATGCGTATATTCTCAAACCTTTCAATGTATGAAGTACCTCCTCATCATTGATGAATAAAACACAAACTTTATATTGGCAATCTGACTTAATTTTTAGTGCTACTCTCGATATGAGAGATTATTCAATAAAGACCGAAAAGGATGAAAAAACTATACTATTAATCTTTATAACAGAGGGCTAATCTTTTGATATGGGGTATTCATTTATATATTTTTATGCATCTTAGATTTCTATTAATTCATTAGTTTGATTAATTTTTATTTTTAATTACGTATCTCAAAATCATTTGAGCCATACCCCATCAGAACAGAAGCCTAACCTCATTTAATAAGTCTAACTGTACAATAATTAAAACTCTGGAATCTTACCAAACGGATCTAATGCGGAATTTATAATAAGGTCAGCAGCAGCCTCATAATAAGAAAACGAAATAAAAATTACCCCTCTAGGCGTTCCATTATCTTATCTCATCTAATGTGAATACCTGAGTATTCATATTTTGCCTTGTCCAACAAAATGATCTTCTTGATTATTAATTCTCTGAATAGCTAGCTCAGTAGCTTTGACTATGCCTGCATAACCAGTGCAGCGACATAGATTACCAGATAACTCCTTACGTATTTGATTCTCCGTTTTACATTTATCTCGAATAATCATATCCCTGACAGTAATTAGCATTCCTGGGGTACAAAAACCACATTGCAATCCATGCGCCTCAGAAAAACATTCTCGAATAACTTTCATCTTGCTATCCTCTTCAAAACCTTCAATAGTTTGGACTGACATACCAGATACTGAAGCGGCTAGAGTGATACAAGAACGAATTGGTTCGTCATTAACTAAAACAGTACATGATCCACATACACCCAATTCACAAGCTAAATGTGTACCCGTAAGATTAATCGTATTACGAAGAAAATCGGCCAATGACATTCGATCATCTATTTCAATTTCAAAAGCTTGATTATTTACATGAATAGAAATTAAACTCATTTTATTAACGCCTCCATAACAGCTTTTTTTATAATTGATCGATGAAGATTAAATTCGTAAGAGGATGGCAAATGATTTATGTTTTCAAGAAGATCTCTTTCCAATATATCATTCAACTCAATTTCAAAATCGTTATTGCTAATATTTACAGACTTTAGATATTCTGATAGTCTCGGTAATAAAATAGGCTTATCCCCTGCAGCGCCTAAGGCCGCATTGAAAATTCCTAAATTTGGATCAATAACAATCGCTGCAATTGAATGTGCGAACTCCCCCACCTTATGACAAAACTTAACATAAGACCACTTAGCGTCTTTTGAAAGGTCTGGTACTAGAACACCTTTAACTAAATCAGATTCCTTTAAAGTCGTTTGCATCAATCCACACTGAAAATGTCCTATAGGCGTCTCAATATCATTTGTAAGATCTTTAATCATTACACTCGCACCAAGAGCGAGAAGAGCTGTAGGCCAATCTGCAGCAGGATCAGCATTAACAATACTTCCACCAATAGTTCCTTTATTTCTTACACCTCGATACGCTATACCCTGCGCAACGTATTGAAGATAACCATTAGTTGGATCATTAACCTTGCCATCTTCAATCATTGCATGTGTGACTGCAGCACCAATGAAAAAACGACCTTGAAAAAAATAAGATTGTTTTAATTCCTGTATTTTGGAAATATCAATAATCTCTTCACTAAAAATTAAACGCAGATTCATCATTGGCGTTAAAGATTGACCACCAGCAATATACTTTACGTTTCCTTCATGGGTTTGACTCAATGTAATAGCTTCATCAATGCTATGAACACTGTGATAATTTACCTTGCCTGATTTCATAAAGTTACCTCAGACGATTTAGATAGTTTTCCTTTTGCCTTCATAATCGCTGCATATACTCTTGGAGGAGTCATGGGTGTTTCATTCAATTCAGCTCCAAGCGATTTCAAAGCATCCCTTATAGCATTTGCAATGGCGGCAGGTGGTGCAATTGCGCCACCTTCACCCATCCCCTTCATGCCATATTCAGTATGCTCCGAAGGAGAAACCATATGGCCTATTTTTATAGCCGGTATTTCTGTTGCTCCTGGAATTAAATAATCTGCTAACGTAGTCGCTAAAGGTTGGCCATTTTCATTGTATGGAATCTCTTCGTAAAGAGCTGTTCCTATTCCTTGTGCAATACCACCGATAATTTGACCATCTACAATTAAAGGATTTACCACGGTGCCACAGTCTTCGACAATTGCATAATCTAAAATATCAACTTTTCCAGTATCAACATCTACTGCTACAACCGCCACTTGTGTTGCATAGGTAAATACGCCAGTATCAATATTGGGTTCATAAGTAACTAAAACCTCAAGTAAAGGGTCAATTCCTTTAGGGAGAGCTTCCTGCCTTAGATGAGCAATTCGTGCAACTTCTTTTAATGCAATTGAACTAGTCGGACCATGAATTAAATCATCTTCAAAACTTAAATCCTGCAACTGACAACCAAGTAAGTGCGCCGCAATAACCCCAATCTTACTTTTCAGAAGTCGGCAAGCTTTAGCAACAGCACCACCTGCCATCACCATACTTCTTGAGGCAAATGTACCCATTCCAAATGCACTAGTCTGTGTATCGCCATGACGAATACTGACATGGATTGGATCAATCCCTAGTTCTTCACATGCGACCTGCGCTAAAGAAGTTTCCATACCTTGACCATGAGAAACAATTCCTACTGAAATAATTAGTGAGCCATCGGTCATCATCCTTGCAGATGCAGTTTCATATCCAGGAATTACAGGAACCCCACGAGATACCCACTCTCCACAACCATGTGCGGTCTGCTCAGTAAATGATGCAAATCCGACGCCAATTAATCGACCATCTTTTTCACCGTTTTGTTGACGGAGTCGAATTTTTTGAAACTCAATTAATTCTGCAGCTCGACGAACAGATTCAGCATAATTGCCACTATCAAACAATAGATTCGTAATATTTCTGTAAGGCATGGATTCTTCTGGAACCATGTTTTCCATTCGAACCATGTAAGGTTCACGACCAACGGCATGAGCAATTTCATCAATGATTCTTTCAATCGTAAAGCATGCTGCCGGTCTTGCAACTCCTCGATATGCGCCAATAGGTGATTTATTAGTAGCTACTGTAAATGTTTTAACACGATAATTTGGAACGACGTAAGGTCCTGGAATATTCCTGGAAGCCATGCCCGTTTCCATAAAAGGTCCATTGGGCCAATGTGAATATGCCCCAGCATCAACATGTATATCAACATCTAGTCCTAATATTTTTCCCTGAGAATCTGCGTATGCAATCACTTTATGATGATGTTCTCGACAATGAATTGCTGTCATTAAATGCTCTCTCTTATCATCAATCCACCGAACAGGCTTTTTAAGTTTTAATGCTAAGGCAACAACCATTAACTCCTCAGGATATAAAACTCTTTTAGCACCAAATGCTCCTCCCATGTCTGGCGTAATGAGGTGTAATTGATTTTCATCTATACCCAAAGCTTGAGCCATTCCAACACGAGTTTGATGAGGAGATTGAGAACCAATGTAGACAACTAACTCGTTTAAACGATGATCCCACATCGCCAATATAGCTCGTCCCTCAAGGGGAGCGGCGGACTGCCGATTCATCTTAAAACTTCTTTCAATCCTAACCGCCGCTTGTTGCTGTGCGAGTTCAATATCTCCATACTGACTATGTTTAGATACATAAATATTGTCACCCCACTCTTCACGAATCAAGGGAGAGTCGGATTGAGTTGCCTCTAATAAATCAACCACCGCAGGTAATTCTTCAATATCAACATAAACTGAATCTGCTATATCTTCAGCAATGGATCGGTTTGCACCAATTGCCATTGCAATTGGTTCTCCAGCAAACCGAACTCTATCAAAAGCTAATGCAGGATGCTCTGAATATTTAAAACCATCAACTTTGGGTACCGCAATAATCGGCTTTACATTTGGAAAGTCACTAGCCTGGAAAACTTTATCTTTGAATTCATCAGGAATTTGAATATTTTTAATAATTCCATGAGCATAAGAACTTCGTACAAAGGCAACTTCTATAATTCCTGGAATCTGAATATCGGAAACAAACTGACCCTTTCCATGAAGATGACGAGCATCTTCCTTTCTTAATATTCTAGCTCCAACACCTTTACCTGGCTTATCCAATTTATATTTCCTTAAAATTATCTTTCCATAACATCTGTAATGTAGAAATGCATAACACTGAATACTATTTATTAATTCTATTTAACCTCACAAAGGTTTTAAACCCATCTCTTTTACCAATTTCTCATATTTCTCAATATCACTATGGCGTAATGCTTTAAACTCATCAGGTGAAGTTAAATAAACCTCAGCTCCAAGAGGTTGAATATGTTGACGCATTTCAGGAGTGCTCATCGCTTCTTTTAAAGCTAGATTAAGTCTATAAACAATCTCTTTAGGTAATTTTGCTGGGCCTTCAATACCCATCCAAAAATTCATAGTTGCTGATGGAAATCCCGCTTCATTTGCAGTCTGAACGCCTGGTAATGCGGCAGATCTCTTATCAGACATAACTAGTAATGGTCGAACTAATCCTCCACGAATAAATCCCATTGCAGATGGAAGGGAGTCAAAAACCATTGATACTTGCCCAGAAATCACATCTGGAAAAGCTTGTCCAGATGACTTATACGGGACGTGCACCATATTTAATCCTGTAGCATTCATTAATATTTGCCCAGATAAATGACCAGTACTTCCTGGACCAGCTGATGCAAAACTTAAATTATTTTTTCCAGCTCCTTTGCCATATTTAACCAAATCATCAAAAGTTTTTACTGGTAAATTATTATTAACTACCAAGACGTTTGGGGTAACAATAATCGTGCCAATTGGTGTGAAGTCGTCTTCATTATGGTAGATCAGATCCTTTAATAATACTGGTGCAACAGCAATCATAGGCGGACTTGTTAATAAGATAGTGTATCCATCCGGGGGGGCCTTAGCCACTGCAGCTGCTCCAATAGTTCCCCCTGCACCACCCCTATTTTCAACAACAATAGATTGCTTAAGAATATTTCCCAAACTTTGGGCAAGTACTCTACCTATTGCATCGGAAACTCCCCCTGTTGCATATGGCACAATTAGTTTAATAGGTTTTGACGGGTATTCGCTTTGCGCATTAACATGAAAACTTGATAGTAAAAAACCACTAAGAACTAGTGTTAAATGCCTTATAAGTTTGTATGAATTAAACATTTATATCTCCAATTTATAAATACATAATCAACTAAATTGCTGCCATCGCAGTTATTTCAATCAAACACTTAGGGTCATTGAGTTCCACCTTGCCACAACATCTTGTTGGAGTTTCATTAGGAGTAACCCAAGAATCCCAAACGCTATTCATTGCAGCAAAGTCGTCCATCGACTTTAACCAAATTTGAGCTGATAACAATCGCGACTTATTAGTTCCTGCCTGCTCAAGTAAAAGATCAATTTTTTCTAAAACTTGACGAGTCTGATCTTCAATATTTGTAGTTCTATCATCAGGAACTTGCCCAGAAATATAAATAATGCCATTGTGAATTAATGCTCTACTACGTCTTGCATTCTGATCAATACGAATAAAATCACTCATTTTTTTATTTCCTTAACTTTCAATTATTTAAAATCAATCTCTTTTCGTTACATCAATTTTTTTTGAAACCGAAAAAAATTCTTTTATAGTTTTATATTCCATATGCTCCTCCGCCAGCTGTTTCCATTAACACTACATCTCCAGGTTGTAAGGATTTTGGCTCAGTAGGATCCACATCAACTCCATTAATCAATAATCTGCCTTGTAATCCCGATCCACCTCCAGCGAGTCCTGAGGGAACAGATTTAAGTTGAGTCATCAAAAATGATGCTGTAACGCTTTTAGCTTCGTTTAATACTTCAAATTCGAAACTAATTCCATCACCTCCGTTATGTATTCCTCGACCGCCACTATTACGGCGTATTTCTCTACGAATTACCCTAATAGGCGCAGAACTTTCCATTACCTCAACAGGAGTATTACCCAAATTACCTGGGAAAGACATTGCAGAAAAACCTGCCCTTCGAGCAGTAGCTCCTTGACCCGCATTTAAAAAATTAACAACTGCAAATCTCTTACCTTGCCATTCGCCAGACATTGTCATCGATGAATTTGGAGAACCACCCGCCCAAACTTTATTGGGTAATACTTCAGCTAATGCTTTAAAAACAGCCGCAGGAAGTAAATGGCCGATAGCACTTCGACCGCCAGATGCAGCAGGATATGTAGGATTAAATAAAGAACCTAATGGTGCAGTGGAAGTAAATGGCATAAAACAACCTTCATTGTTTGGAATATCTGCACACAACAAAGCTTTTAAGCCATACACCGTATATGCAAATGTATATATCGGGACAACATTCACTGCGCGAGCAATCTGTGGACTTGATCCCGTAAAGTCAATATGAATACTGTCGCCCTGAACGTCTAATTGACATTGAATAATGAGCGGCTCTTCAAACCCATCATGCTGAACTGTAGAACGATAAATGCCATCAGGTATTTCTCGAATCGCATCTCGCATTGCTTTTTCAGAACGCTTTCGTAACTCTGCCCCAAGAATTTTTAAATCTACAACCTGTAATAAATCTTGTAAGCGTTCAGACATCATTTTGCAAGCAGACACTTGCGCCCAAATATCTCCCATACCTTGATCAGGAACACGAATATTTTGAGTGATCATTTCTATAAGAACTTGATTGGGCGCTCCAGCATCAAGCAGCTTCATCATTGGAATCTGGAGCCCTTCTTCATAGATCTCTCGAGAACTATTACTTCGTAGTTTTCCACCAATATCTGGAAGATGTGAAACAACTGCAGCAAAAGCGACTAACTGGTCTTGATAAAAAATAGGCCTAACAGTTGTTACATCATGAATATGCCCAGAACCCTTCCAAGGATCATTTGTTATAAAAACATCGCCAGGAACCATTGTTTCAGGAGGGTACTTATCTAAAAAATGTCGAACAGTTGCAGGTAAACACCCAATGAATCCAGGTAAACTCATTGTAGATTGAGCTAAAGATCGACCCTCTACATCAGTAAGAACAATTGCAAAATCATTACCATCCCGAACCAAAGTAGAAAAACATGTTCGAACAAATGCTGCTGAGGCTTCATCAACGACACTTATTAAACGTTTCCATAATATTTCGAGCTCTATCGAACTTAAATGTTTTGTTTGTTTACTATCTTGACTAGAGTTTGCTAGATGTAATCCATTCATTTATTCAAACTCCTTAATAACAATCGAAACAGTTAAATCGGAAAGAATAGTAAGCTCTGAAGCTACCGGTACAACAATAGTTGATTCACGCTCTTCCAATATTAATGGTCCATTAATAGTTTGCCCAGATGTTAAAGAATATCGATCATAGACATTCACAATGCCATATGCCTTCTTAAGAGGTAGATATATATTTCTTGATTTTATTTTTTGTTCTGTAATACTTGTACGTTCATCACCCCATTCAAAATGATGTCCTACAACTTTTTCACTTCCAGTCAATCTCCAAGTAATAATTTGTGGTGAAGCATTTGGAACCAACCTTCCATAAAGTTTTTGATATTGCTCTTCAAACAAATTTAGGATTATTTTCCCTGTATCAGAATTTAAAGATTGCCAATCAATTGCAACAGAAATATCAGCACCTTGACCGTAATAACGCATTTCAAGTCCAATTTGCCAATTTATATTCTTAGCATTCGCCATTTCTAACTCTTTTTCTGCGTCCATTTTTAGAGTTATTAATGTTTTTTCAATAGATATCCAATCACAGTTTGCAAGTAGTTGAGGATTAGACCAAGCTCTGTCTACACGTGCAGGAGCAGCTAACATTCCTAAACATGAACCCGCACCTGCAGCAATTGGAATCAAAACCCTTGGGATACGAAGATTTCTTGCTACTTCAACTGCATGAACAGGTCCTGCACCACCAGTAGCAACCATCGAAAAATCCCTAGGATCGTATCCATTTTCTGCGATGTGGATGCGAGCTGCACTAGCCATATTTTCATTGACCATGTTGTAAATACCCCAAGCAGCATCAGTCATAGTGACATCTAATTGATCTGCCAATTTAGTCATTTCAACTTCAGCTTGGTGAGTATTTAATTTCATCTCCCCACCTAAAAAATTATCTGCACTGAGGTAACCTAAAATTAAATCTGCGTCAGTAACTGTTATATTTTTTCCACCTTGGTCATAACAAACCGGTCCCGGCACAGAACCAGATGATTCAGGACCGACATTTAATAGTCCCAATCGATTGACATATGCAATTGATCCCCCACCAGCTCCAATCTCAATAAGTTCTATGCTTGGAATTAAAATTGGTAAACCAGAACCACGTTTAAAACGCTGTACACGCGCACATTCAAAAAAATGCGCTATTGGCGCTTGACCATCTACCGCAACACAAGCTTTCGCAGTTGTCCCCCCCATATCAAAAGCCAACACATGTTGTACCCCATTTTGAAGTGCGGTATTAAGTGCAGAAAGAACACCCGCTGCTGGACCAGATTCTAATAATAAAATTGGAGTCTGAGCAGCAGCTTTCGCTGATGTAAATCCACCACTAGAAACCATGACTCTCAATGGAACATCTTTTTGTATTTTTTGTATTCGATCTTCAAGTTCTTCGAGATAAGAAGCCACAATAGGTTTTACGTAGGCACTTGCAACAACAGTTGATGTGCGTTCATACTCCTTAATTTCGGAAGCCACTTCAGAAGATAAAGAAATCGAAATTCCAGGTAAGGCATTTTGTAAAAATTGGCCGATTTGTTTTTCGTGAGCATCATTAATATAGGAATGCAAAAAAGATACAGCTACAGACTCAACTTGCATCTTTTTTAAATCTGCAATAACCCTCTTAATTTCCTCTTCTGATAAAGAATCTACAATTTGCCCTAAAGAATTCAGTCGCTCTTTGACTTCAATACAGCAATTTTTATCTACTAAAGAACGAGGCAATTCAATATCTAAATCATAAATATCGTAACGCCACTCACGCCCAATCTCTAGTATGTCTCCCATACCAGTTGTTGTGACCAAAGCAGTTTTAGTTCCTTTACGCTCAATTAAAGTATTGGTAATTAAAGTTGTTCCATGAACCACTTCTGATAACTCAGGCATATCAGAATTAAAAGAGTGTCCAACTTGCTCAAGTAAATTCAGAATTAGCTTAGAAACAGCCTCTCCAGGATCATTTGGGGTTGTAGGTGTCTTACCAACCCAAATAAGACCATTATGGGGTAATGTCGCAACTCCATCAGTAAATGTTCCACCAATATCGACTGCAATTCGTAATTGATTAAGAGTGCTTAAAGAATTTTTCATTAGCTTAAGATTTTTTTATATTGAATATTTGTTAAGTATTAATACGCAATCGTAATTAAACGCTCTTCAGTCATTTCGCGTGTTGCATATGCTGGTCCTTCACGACCAAATCCACTATTTTTTACTCCGCCAAAAGGCATTACATCTGCACGAGCACTTGAAGCTTCGTTAATATGAATTCCACCAAACCTTAATCTTTTAGATGTCTGGAATGCTGTAGATAGATTGCTTGTAAAAAGACCAACAGCTAAACCAAAGGGGCTATCATTAGCTCTCATCACCGCCTCATCTATATGATCAAACTCTAGAATACTAATTACAGGAGCAAAAATCTCCTCACAATAAACACGCATCGTATCTTTAACATTAATTAAAATTGTTGGTTCCATAACGTTACCAACAACAGTCCCTCCAGTTAGTAATTGAGCCCCTGACTCTAGTGCCTCTCTAACAAAGGACATTGCGCGTAACGTATGCTCATGACTTATCATGGGACCAATAATTGTTTCAGGATCTGAAGGGTCACCTACTTTTATTAATTTTGTAGCTGCAATCAATTTTGGTATGAAGCTTGCTGAAATACTTCGATCTACTAGCAATTTTTGCACTGATGTACAAACCTGACCTGCCTTACGAAAACCCGCATTAATAATTTTGGGAATTGCCATATCAATATCAGCATCATGACAAACAATCGTACTAGCAATACTTCCAAGTTCTAGTTGAAGGCCTCGTAAGCCTGCCGCTCTCTGAATCTCAAGTCCAACTCGGGTGCTCCCCGTAAAAGCATAATAGGCAATTCTTTGATCAAGTAACAATTGACGACCAATTGTTTCACCTGGTCCATTCACCAAAGCTAGCAACGAAGGTGGCAAACCTGCATCAATTAAAATTTTAAAAAATTCTACAGAAGTTAATGGTGTAACTTCCGAAGGCTTTAAGATGACAGCATTTCCACCTGCTAATGCAGGACCTACTTTGTGGGCAACAGTATTGAGTGGTGAATTAAAAGGGGTGATCGCACAAATTATTCCACGAGGCATTCTCAATGTATATCCAATTCGATTTTTCATTCCAGAGGCCACTTCCATCGGAATTAATTCACCATTAAGATGTTTTGCCGCCTCAGCAGATAACTCTAAAGTTTGCACGCAACGCCGAACTTCATTTTCTGCGTCAGGCATAGTAAAACCTGCCTCATTTTTCATCAATTCGGATAAGATATGAATGCGATCTTTGGTTAATCGTGCTGCTTGCATGAGAATCTGATAACGCTCATAAGGACTTAAATGTGAGTCCTCAAATCCTTGTATCACTCCATCAACCGCTTCTGTAACCTGAGAAATAGATGCCACTGCCATCTGCCCATACTCTTCCTCTTTGTATTTATCTTTTAAAACTTGTGTTGATTCACCATCGACCCAGTTCCCATTGATAAGTAGTTTTGACATATTTGTTCCTGTTATCGATGTATAGATAATGCTTGCATGAAACCTAAACGTATCTTCACAGGATCTCGGTCTGTTGAAACGGTTGGAGTTTTATCATCAATGCGAGTTGCAATAAAATGTGGTCCATCTTTAGTCAATGCATCATCAATCAATTGCTCAAAATGAGCATCATCTCTAGCCCAATAACTTTGAGTTAATCCGGAACCTTGTGCAACATTTACAAAATCGACACAAGAATCAGTCAATGTAGGTTGCTTGCCTGTAATTTGATACATACCATTATCAAAAATAATAATTGTTAAATTTTTTAAAGCAGTTTTTGCAACTGTTCCTAATGCTCCTAATTGCATTAAAAGAGAACCATCTCCCTCTAAAGCAAATACTCTGCGCTGAGGTTGAGCTAAGGCAACACCTAAAGCGATTGGAATAGTCAAACCCATACTACCTAACATATAAAAATTTTCTGGACGTTGACCGTTTGCCCAAAGATCAAAATTATTATTACCAATACCTCCAATAACAGCTTCATTGGCGTGCAGCTTTGATGTTAATCTCTTGATCAATTCAAATCGATTCATAATTTGTGCATTTTCACGCGCACTAGATAGGTTAGTTAGATTAGTCATAGTGAATTTCAAGCCTATCGTTTAGTCAATAGAGGTGACAAAATCATTGCCGCTGGTGTTTGTGTAGCAAATGCCTGCTTAATCATGTTGTCTACAATAAATTCCACATCGTTAAGTCTTTCTATTGCATAATTTTCAATTCCTAGAGTATTTAAAACTGGTCTCATAGTTTTACAAACAATTGCTTGTCCAACTTGAAACTCGCCCAAAGTCCCTCGCTCTGAGATCATCATCAATACAGGAATCTGAAATGGAACAGCTAAAGATGCTAGAACATTAGCTAAAGTTGCAAACCCACTCGTTTGCATTAGGGTAATACCCCTTAAACCAGCCATGTAACTTCCTGTAATAATCCCAATCGCCTCCTCTTCACGCGCTGGAGCAATTACCGTAAAGTAAGGGTCGGCATGCAATACTTTTATTAATGGGGCTAATACTTTATCTGGGACATACGTAATCAGAGATACTTCATTACTCTTCAGAACTCTCAGTACTATTTCATACCAAGTTTCTTGCTGAGTATTAATGGATTTTTCTGTAGTCATGAGTTTTTTAAATCATTTATTTTTAAATGTTGATAAATTAAGAAGATTTAGAATTAACTTCAGGAAGAGGCATTAAAAAACTTCCTCGACCACTAGCGATCAATTTGTTTTCTAAATCATAAATATAAGCTTCACAAACTGAGAACTGCTTTCCCAATTTAATAACTTTGCCCTTAACAATTAAGTCTCCAGGTTTAGCCATCCTGTGATAGTCAACACGCAAATCTATCGTAGGTACCGGTTTTCCAATGGTCTCAAACAATACAAAATCCGCAGCGAAATCGATTAAAGCAGATAAAATTCCTCCTTGTGTCTGCATTAATTTAAGATTAGCTACCCATTCTTCCCGCCAAGTTGCACGTACTTCAATTGACTCTTTATCAATACTCAAAACTTTTAACCCTAACCACTTTAAGTAGGGTCCTTTATCAATTACTTCTTGAACTTTTTCAATACTCATGAAGGCTCCATCATCATTATTGTTTTTTATTAGGGATATTTTCTGAACCGTTTTCTTGACCAGCGTTATACATTTCAATCGCTTTGACCTCAAGTACCTTTCGGTCGATCTTCCCAATCGTGTTCAGAGGTAGTGAATCAACAAAAAATACCCTTCGTGGATATTGATATGGCGGAGCATTTTTCAGTGCATGCGCTTTGATATCCTCTTCTGTGAGTTTGGAGCCTTTATTAACAACAACAAAGGCAACTGGTAATCGATATTTAATTTCATCTGGAACAGAAACTATGACTGCTTGAGCAATTTCAGGGTGACGCTCAAGCATTAACTCAACTTCTAATGGGTAGATGTTGTGTCCGCTAGAGACAAACATGTCGTCAGATCGACCTACAAAAAAATACCAGCCAACTTCATCCTGTCTAAGAATATCCCCAGTGTTATACCAACCATCTTTTAGTTTTTTTTCAGTTTCTTCTGGATTGTTAACGTATCCATTCATCATGCCAGGACTTTTTACATATAAAACACCCTGTTTTTCATTTTCTCCACCAACAAATTTAAATTCATTATCTGCAATTGGCCATCCAATTGAATGCCTTGGACGTATTAAATTACTTTTATGATTTGATCCAAATAATGCTGAACTTGCCTCAGTGATCCCATAAATTTTGACAATTTCAGCTTTTGGAAACTTCAGTGCAACTTGATCAATAAGCACATCTGAGGCAGGAGCTCCTCCAAGAGTTGCTAGTCTTACAAAACTGTAATCATTTCCTTCCAACAACTCTTGTTGTTGCATCATCATGGCAAACATAGTGGGTACGCCAGAAACTACTGTTGCTCGATATTGCGTTATGTACTCAACATATTTTTTTGCGTCAAATTTACGCATTAAAATGACCGTAGATCCCCCTACCAGAACGCACTTAATTGAATTCATGGCGTGTTTATGATAAAGAGGTGCCGCCACAATCATTCGATCATCTGGACAAAAATTACGATCGCGTGAAATGGTTTCTGCTACAAAAACATGCGCTCGATGAGACAGGCTAACCCCTTTAGGTCGACCAGTTGATCCTGATGTGTATGCTTGAAAAGCTTCTTGACTATAAGTTGGAGTTAAAGCTTTAAATTCACCATAGTCTTTAAAAGCTTCATAGCCTGATGGGCTTACATCATCAATTTCAATGACTTTAATGTTTTCAGGGCACTTATCCCTGGTAACTGATTCACAAAATATCAGTTGCACATCAGAATTTTTCACCATCCACTCAATGTTGTCTTGTGTTTGAAGAATATTCAAGAGAACTGGTACGATTCCAGCACGCATGGAACCATAGAAAATTTCTAAAAATTCTGCACGATTTCCTGAAAGAATACCAATCCGAGTACCCTCTTTGAGACCTAATCTTAATAATCCTCTTGCAACAGCATCACATGAGGCATGATAGGCCTGATAGGTGATTTCTCGTTTTTTCTCAGGATTAGTTAAATCAATAATAACTGGATAAGTTTTATCCCGATACTCTGAAGAGATACATCCTAAATTTTGTATCATCATATTCATATCTCAATAATTACTTTGCCAAAAACTCTTCGCTCTTCTAACAAACGTAAGCCTTCCGCGGCCTGCTCTAAGGGAAAAACTTGGTCAATGACTGGATTGATTTTCTTCTCTGCGACTAATTGAAGGCATGCGCGAATATCGTCAGGAACATAAGCCCTAGACCCTATGATTTCCATTTCTCTAAACCATAAAAAACGAACATCAATATTACATAAATGATCTACCGTTGACCCGCAGGTAAGAATCCGACCTTTTACAGCCATACTTCTTTGAGTAGGTATCCATGTATCACCACCTGTAAAGTTGATTGCAACATCTACACCTTTTTTACCTGTCGCAGCCCATACCGCTTTAGAAAAATCAGGTTCATCGGCATAATTAATGACGTGATCAGCACCTAAGGCTTTTAATTTTTGACTTTTTTCTTCGCTGCTAGTACAGGCATAAACTTCACAACCAGCCATCTTTGCAAACTGTAAGCAAGATACCCCTACTCCACCACTTGCTCCAAGAATTAGTACTTTTTCACCAGCCTTTAAATGCCCACGAGTAAATAACATCCGATGAGAAGTTCCATATGCAATTGGCAATGCAGCAGCTTCGATATCTGTCACTTCATCTGGAACTTCGATTAATTGTCTGTGGTCTACGCAGATATATTCGCAAAGTCCACCATTACCGTTTTCACCTAACACACCCCCCTCAGGAAATCGCGGAAATAGAACAACTCTTTTACCAACCCAATCATTAGAAACTCCCTCACCGACTTCTCTGACAACTCCAACAACATCGCCTCCGGGTATTCTTGGCATTTTCGTCGGTAAATCTGGCATACCATGCAGGACAAATACGTCCATGTAATTTAACCCACAGGCTTTAACCTCAACAATGGCAAAATTTTCTTTGATTGTTGGTTTAGGCCATTGATCGAACTTCATCTGTTCGATGCCACCATGCTGCTGAATCGCAACTACTCTCATTTGATCTGTCATGCTCACCCTTAAATATCAATACCAAGAACACTCAATATGTTTATGTTCTTTCAGTCTAATATCTTGGATGAGTCAGCACAAATTAATTAAATTTGCCTATTATTCGTTTTTATCAATAAATAAGGGTAATTATTAATAAGAAATCGATAAAGAGATTGGAGAAAAATGTATCTGGTAAGTGAACTAATTCAACTTACTAATGGTTTCCATTAAAACATCTAAAATACGCTGGGTATTGGGTGAAAACGAGCGGAGATGCCTTGTTATGAGGCATATCTCACGATGGATAACAGGCTCTGTTAATTCTGCAAATACGAACTCTTGCATTGGACCAGCTTTAGCGGCTAGAGAAGGTAGTACCGAGATCTTCCCACTTAATCTTAGCATTGCATATAAGGAAGTGGTGCTTGAAGCATGATCATGAGGATCAGAGTTTTTTCCAACCGAAATTTCAGGATATGATTTAAGTAAAGCACCAATCCCTGTGTCGGATGTAAGGCCGATATATGGGTGACTTGCTAGATCAGACCATTTTAAGGGTCGATTTATTTTAGTCAAAGCATGCCCATGTGGCATCACAACCCCAAAAGCATCATGAAGCACTGGACGGTAATCAAGTTCAGGGTAATTATGAAGACGACTCGTTAATCCAAAATCAACTTCTCCATCAAGTACAGCCTGTTCAATTTTGGCAGAGCCCGCATCTTGGATTGAAATATTAACATCAGGATAATGTTGACGAAATGAAACTAATGCAGGCGATAGGATATGTACTGCCATAGATGGAGCAGCAGCAATACGAATTAATCCTCGCTGGCTTTTAGAAATTGCCTGAAGGTCATTTAGTGCATTATCAAAATCACGAACAATTTTTTCAGCTACAGGTTGAAACCTTATAGCATCCTCAGTCAATTCAACTCTTCTTGTCGATCGTTCAAAGAGCTTTAGACCAATCTCTTCTTCAAATTGAAGAATTGTCGCAGTTAAGGTAGATTGAGTTTGAAATAATCTAGCTGATGCTAAGGTAAATGATCCGGTTTTTGCAACTTCCAAAAACGATCGCAAATGACGTAAGCTTATTTTTCTTGCCATTTTAATTATTGATACCTTCTTACTAAAATTTTTTCTCTGCTAAATCACTATGAGTATTGTAGGCACTATTTAATTCATTTAACAATTAATTCGTTCTCAAAGATAGGTTTAGTTGGAAATTTCTTGTCACTGAATGATTGAAAATAAATTAATTTCCTCTTGATCTAACTGTGCAATTAAACCAGTTTCCCACTCAAGGTAACGTCGCGCTGCATCCTTATTACCATCATGCCGATCATGAACAAAAAATAAGAAATCTATGCAATCTTCATCAGGTGGCATATTCGCTGTTGAAATAGTTTGAAGTTCTTTCGAGAACCCTCCATCCTCTAATTCATATACCTTTAAATCAAAATCCAATCCATCAAGTTCCAAAAGTACGCCATAAGTTAGCGCAGGATCATTTGAAATCAGCAAGATTGATTTTTTAGCATCAACAATAACTTCTTTCAGTCTAGGACGAATAGCCCATAAAGAATTTTTTATATGCTCCTTACGGTATTGCATACTGCTACGAATATCCAAGATAGTTACATCAACATTGCGATAAAGTTGGTATAAATCTTCTGTCTTAATAATATTGACGCCAAGTAAATAACCTATCTTATTACTTGATAAGCTAACTTTACTTTTGACTCCTTCTTGTAAAACAGCAACATCATGCCCCATTTGCTTTAACCAACTAGCAACCATTATTGCCCTTACTCCATCAGAGTCATAAAGAACAATTCGAGCATTACGAACACCTATAAATTGATCAGTAGCCTGAATTAATTGTCCCCCAGGCGTGTTTTGAGCTCCAGGAAGTCCATCAATTAGAAACTCTTCAGTAGTTCTAACATCACAAAGAAATAAAGATCGACTCTCTTCATTCTTCCAAAGCAAAAAATGTTCATCAGTAATTAAAGGGATATCAAATTTTCTTACCAGATCATTACAAGCAAGAGTGATCTCTTCATCCACAAGAGGAGCTGCGTATTGAGAATCTTTTCCATGATCTAAAACATAATCATTCAGAAACCAACCTTGGGTACCATTCTCTAACGCAAATATTGGATTTTTAATCCCTAAGTTAACTAAAGTTTGCGCTCCAATAATGCTTCGAGTTCTACCTGCACAATTAATAACGATTTTGGTTTCTTGGTTTTTAACATAACTTTTAATACGATAGGCTAACTCTCCATTTGGGCAACATTGTGCCCCAGGAATACTCATCTTTTTAAACTCACTTTGAGGTCTGCCGTCTAAAACAATAAAGTCGTCACAGTCACGTATCATTTTCATTAAATCATGCGCACTAACTCTAGGTGTATGACATTTCCTCTCGACTAACTCACCAAAGGTTTTAGATGGAAGATTAACTCCTGCAAATAAATTAAATCCTGCATCCTGCCATGTTTGTAAACCACCACTTAGTATATAAATATCTGTGTAACCCTGATGCTTCAAAGCTTCTGCAGCTTTAACTGAAACCCCAGTACCGTTTTCGTCATAGACAACTAACCTTACAGATTTTCTAGGAGCTAGTCGAGCGACATCATATTCAAGTCGACTATATGGAACTGAGGTTGCTAAAAAAAGATGCGACTCCCCATACTGACCGTGTTCACGGACATCAAACAGAGCAATCTCAGTTTTTCCATGTAACCATTGCTTTAAAGTTTTTGCGTCGACCGTTTGAATCGTCAAAGTGAATCCTTATTATTAAAGCTAAATTTGATATGCCAAATAATCCAAATTTTGTCCTATAGGAGAATGGATTAATACTCACCCAAAAAACCTACTAAGCTTAGATTACCTCATATTTCAAACGCTTTACCTTTGACATATCAGTACCCTCAATGCGTATTAGCGTTGTAGAGTCTTTGCGCTCAGGGGCATGTAAATCACCTTCGTTATACAGGTGAGCAATACCAGGAGTTAATGCGTAAGACCTAGTAGCCCTTACTTTACCTGGCTTATCAGAGCTAGCATCTTCGACTTTCTCAAAATCTCGCATTTCAGTCCTACCATGTACCTGCCCATAAATAGCCCATGAATGAGCGTGATCGTGCGGATCAGAACTTTTAGGCCCAAGATAATGATGCACCAAAATACAAAATCCTAATTCAGAATCTTGATAAATAATTTCACGCTCACCTGTACTTGGTGGTATGTGTTTTGCAATAAATTCTTTATCAACTAAAACACTTTTTAATGCCTCAACTACTTTTTGACGACCAACTGGTCCAGGATTGTTTTTTAGAAAATCTTGGCACTGACTGGCGAATTGTTCTAAGGTCTGACTCATGTTTCCTATCTCCTATTTTTTATTAACTTTATGTTAAACCAATTTCGCAGAATTACCTTGATTGTTTCAGAAGATTAATTATCTTTTCTATTAATCTAAGCACGAATAATTTTATCTCTATAAATTGCCTATAACATTAACTGAATCAATTTGATTGATAATCAGAGTCAAGAAATTAAAGTAATCCTCTATGGTTAATAAATTCATTACAATCTCCAAATGAGTTGAATAACCAAGACGAAATTCATTAAAAAACTATAAATTTTCTAGAACATAACAAACTCTAGATTAACACTTAATATAATTTTGAAATTGTTTGCTAAAACCACTTTTCGCATAGTACTAACTATTCTTATAGCGTTTCTGTCAGCGCAATTATGTTTATATTTACGTACACCACTTCCATGGATGATTGGACCATTATTGGCAACCGCAGCACTATCCATTTACGGTGTAGGAACACTTAGCTGGACTCCATTTCGCAATAGCTCCCAATGGGTCATTGGGACTGCCTTAGGACTTTACTTTACTCCACAAGTTAGTGAACTAGTTATCAGTTTATGGTGGGTAGTTATTCTTACTATTGTTTGGTCTTTAACTCTTGGATATTGCTATGGTCTATGGTTATTTAGATTTAACAAAGTTCGCTTTCCAAAATTGGATCGTCGTACAACTTATTTTTCTAGCTTAATTGGCGGCGCTTCAGAAATGACTTTACTAGCCGAACGCGAAAATGCACAAACTGAACTCGTTGCTTCCGCTCATAGCTTACGTGTCTTAATTGTTACTATTTCAGTGCCATTTGCAGTGCAATGGATGGGTTGGCGCGGTTTAGACCATGCCCCTATTAGCGTACATCAATTTAATTTAACAGGATTATTGATACTTGGCATTTTGACTGGAATCGGTGGCTTTATTATGAAATTGTTGGGACGTTCTAATGCATGGTTTCTAGGATCTTTAATTGTTTCTATTGCACTAGCTACAAATCAAATTGAACTTTCTAGCGTGCCTTCAATGCTTACAAATGCAGCCCAATTGCTAATAGGTATTAGTCTAGGCGTTCGATTTAATCCTGAATTTATTCATACCGCTCCACGTTGGCTCATTAGTGTTGCTATGGGTACTTTTTTTATGATGGGAATTAGTGGCATATTTAGTCTTGGCCTTAGTAAACTTTTACACCTACCAACTCCAACCATTATTTTGTCAACGGCACCAGGTGGAATAGCAGAAATGGCAATTACAGCTAAAGTCATGCAACTTGGAGTTGCAATAGTCACGGCTTTACAAGCTTGCAGAATTATTGCAATTTTATTTTTGGCAGAACCTCTTTATCATGCATTAAAGCGCTTACGTATCATTTAAATCTAAGCGTTAAATAATTTATTATTTATTCCAAACTTATACTAGAATAAAACTTTACAAACTACTTAACTCCAAAAAATTTATGCAAATTAATACCCCTAATGTACTTGCTGAGGTTAAGGCTATATTTGATCAATATGAAGATGCATTGATACACAACAAGATAGACATCTTAGATAATTCGTTTTGGAATAACCCACTTGTTATACGTTATGGTATGAATGAAAACCTTTATGGTTTTAATGAGATCGCTGAATTCAGAGCTTCAAGACCTTCCAAGGGATTACTGAGAAGTATTAGTAAAACCGTGATTACAACATTTGGAAATGATTTGGCAACAACCAACACTTTGTTTGAGAGAGATACTGTTCCAGGAAAGTTGGGGCGTCAATCTCAAACACTAGTAAGACTTCCAGAAGGCTGGAGAATCGTGTCCGCTCATGTAAGTTTGATAGATAAAGCCTAAGGAAATAGCTCATGATTACGAATGGATTGTTTCACATTGCAGTTAAAACAAATAATCTAGAAGCTACAAAAGATTTTTATATCAATGTATTAGGTTTGATAGATATTTACAGACCTGACTTTGGCTTTCCTGGAGCATGGCTAGCAGCTCCAATCCCAGGGGGGCAAGCAATTCTTCACTGCTATGCTGGAGGACCAGCATTAGGCGCCAATGGTAAAACAGAATTCGGGACAGCTGCAATTGACCATATCTCATTCTCATGTTCTGGTTATCATGAATATCGTCAAAAATTCATAGACATGAATCTTCCATTCCGTGAATTTTTAGTCCCAAATACTACTATTTGGCAATTGTTTGTTTATGACCCAAGCGGCGTACAACTTGAGCTAACCTTTGAAGGAAAAATTGAAAAAGGCGCCCAACCAGATATGTCAGATGGTAGACGATATGTGGCTGGAACTAATTTTTTTGATCCAAAAGCTTACCAAAAGTAAGTTAATCGCCTAAATCTACAATCGCTATAACTGGACCGCCACCACGTGGGCCTTGATGCATTGCGTCTACAGAAACGAATACTGCAGGATCACCAATTGCCGCTGCTGCAACACCTCCAACCGCAGCCTTAGAATGTCTGTGATGATGTACGTCCGAATCATCTAGCATAATTTGCCTACGACCCCGAAGTTTTCCTGTATGGTCAGCTTCACATTTAATAAAGCAATTAACAAGTTTTCCATTTAAGTCTGAAGATCTTGGACGATCTGGCAGTTCTAAACCTGCAGATCGAATAGCATCATAAATACCATCAATATCGATAGCATCTTTCATGACACTATGGCCGATACTAAAACGACCACCTGCACCAGCTTTGTTTCCAAGTAAAACAATTTGAGCAAAGTCTAATTCAACTCCAGAAGAACAAGAAGATACCGAAGAGAAAAGGTCTAAGTTTTCGCAAATATCTTCCTCTATTGGCATAGCAATTTCTCCAAGAGCAACAGCAATACCAAGAGCTGTAGTGCCATTGGAAACCCCCATCGAATCATGGACTTCACAAGCAACAGTTTTCCCTCGAGATTTTGCATCAAGAACAGTCTCAATGGTTAACAAAGGTGTTTTCGTTTGTACATAATGAACATCCTTGGGATCTTCAATACCAGCATTTTTCATTGCAAAGAGGACTCCCTGCCTAACTTTTTCAACCATGGATAAGCGACCAATGTCCTCTGGGTAAATTTGAGGACTTAGTGCAGTTCCAATAACCAAACGACTTTCAGTAGAATTTGCGGAGCTAGAGACTTTTGCAAAAATAGTTGCATGAGGAGTAATCACACCATCACATCCGCCAGACCAAACCATCGGAATCTCTCGGATCTGTTCTGTAGTTCGCGTACCATGTTTCAACAAAACTGCCCGAAAAGCTTGGTCGGATAAGATCCTTGTGAAGTCATTTACTCCACCATTTCCTTCTGTTTTACCGATGACAGCAATGACATCATCAGCCTTAAACCTTCCTGATTCAATACAATGAAGAAGACCGGATGCATCTGAAACACTTTTAATTTCTACTTTAACTACATCAATTGCCATGATATGTCCTAGTATGTTTATTTAGCTTGCGTAACGGCTTGCATTGCCATCAATTTTATTAAATGAGCCCTATATTCGGAATCTGCAAAAAAATCAGAATTAAGATCATCCGAAGATACATCAATATTTTCTATTGCACTTACTGAAAAATTATTCGTTAAGGCCGCCTCATACTCAGGTAGACGAAATACGGATGAGCCAGCGCCTGTAACAGCAACCCGAACTTCGTTAGCTAGTTGAGCAACGAAAACGCCGACAACAGCATATCTTGATGCGGGATGCTTAAATTTTGCATAAGCTGACTTAACTGGTTTAGTAAAACGAATTGACTGAATTAACTCACTGGACTCTAGGGCAGTTTCAAACATACCAATAAAAAAATCATCTGCCTTTATCTCACGTTGATTTGTAACAATAGTTGCATTGAGTCCAAGAAGACCAGCCGGATAGTCAGCTGAAGGATCATTGTTTGCAACAGAGCCTCCAATCGTTCCCATATTTCTAACCATCCTATCCGCAATAAGGCCCGCAAGTTGAGCAAGGCCAGGTATAGCATTTTTAACAACTGAAGAAGCAGCTACCTCGGCATGTCTAGTCATTGCACCAATAGTCAATGTATTACCTTCATCAGAAATTCCACTTAGTTCAGGAATCAATCCTAAATTAATTAAATGCGTTGGCTGATCAAGTCTCAATTTCAAAACTCCAACTAGACTTTGACCACCTGCAAGATATTTTGCATCTGTATTTTCTTTTTTTAAAGATACAGATTCATTAATATTACTAGTGTGATGAAATGAAAAAGGATGCATATATCACTCCGAAAATTTAGTTAGTAGGATTCATCACTTTTGCAGCTTCTTGAATAGCTACAACGATATTGTGATATCCAGTGCAACGACATAAATTACCATCCAGTTGTTCACGAATCAATTCTTTACTGGGATTTGGAAAATTCTTTACCAGATCAATCGCACTCATAATCATTCCTGGCGTGCAATAACCACATTGCAATCCATGATGAGTTTTAAAAGCTTCTTGCATAGGATGTAATTGATCCTCTGTAGAAATTCCTTCGATTGTGGTGATGGTTCCACCCTGTGCTTGCATGGCAAGTATGCTACAGCTTTTTATTGCTCGACCATTTAAATGAACAGTGCAAGCACCACATTGAGCAGTATCACAACCTATATGCGTACCAGTTAGTCGACAATGGTCACGAATAAAGTTAACTAAGAGTGTTCGCTCTTCAATTTCCTTTTGTACGGATTGGCCATTAATAACCATCGATACTTGAATACTCATAGCTTATCCCTTTTAATAAATATTTTGAATAATTCTAATCTATCACTTTGATCTCTTTTTGGAAGATTTCAAGGCACTGTCCTTTTACTTCATTAAATAGTTCTGATGTGAGAGTAGACGTTTGACGAGGTCTTGGCGCATTAAATTCTATCTCACGCGCAATCTGAGTTGGGCGTCGAGTTAACATCAAAATATGGTCTGATAAATATACTGCCTCATCAAGATCATGAGAAACTAAAATCATTGTTGTTTTAGTAGCCTCAAAAATAGCTTGTAACTTATCACGCATAAACAGCGTCATTTCATAATCAAGCGCAGAAAATGGCTCATCTAAAAAAAGTACTTCTGGATTAGGAGCTAATGCTCTCATGATAGAAATTAATTGTTGTTGACCACCTGATAATTCATATGGGTATCTATTTAAATCAAACTTGACATCAAAAGACTCAATTAATTCTTGAGTTCTAGCCTCAATCTCACCAGGTGATTTTTTAGCTATTTGAAGGGGATACTTAATATTATCAATCGCTTTTTTCCAAGGAAAAAGTGCATCTCGATAATTTTGAAAAACATATCCAATAACAGTTTGAGACAAAGTTTTACCATCGAAAAGTACTTCACCTGCGTCCATCGGCATGAGGCCTGAAATCATATTGATTAGGGTTGATTTACCACAACCATTTGGACCAAATATAGATGTAATCTTTCCATGAGCAAAATCAAGATCAAAATTTGAATATAAAACTTGCCCAGCAAAATTTTTACTCAAGCCACGGATTTGGATATGTGCAGTCATATTTTGTTATTTAGTTTAGAAAGCACACTTTTATTTTCCACCCCAGTGGACAAAGTGTCTCTCAGCGACTATAAAAAGAAGGTTTAAGCCATACCCCAATGCTCCAGCACTAAATATGGTGGCATACATTTCAGGCATATTAAAAATCATTTGAGCATTAATGACACGTTGACCTAATCCATCTGTGGATCCAATAAACATTTCAGCAACGATAACAATGACAAGTGAAAAAGAAATGCCAGAACGCATACCAACAAAGGTTTGAGGAAGGGACTCCAAAAGTGTTACTCCATATAGAATTTTTAGATTTGATGCTCCCATTACTCTTGCAGCTGCCTGCCGAACCTTTCTAGCATTCATTACGCCATAGGCGGTATTAAATAAAATTAATAATCCAGCTCCAAAAGCTGCAACGGCGATTTTTGTATTTTCTCCAACGCCTAAGATAACTAAAAAAAGAGGAAATAATGCGGACGCAGGAGTTGATCTAAAGAAATCAATCACAAACTCACAAGATCGGTATATGCGCTGAGAACTTCCCAAAACCAAACCCAGTGGAACACATATCACTACAGCAATTAGAAAGGCATAAACCGTCCGACGGATTGTGATAAGCATATCAAGCGATAAGGTACCATTAAAAATACCAGTCCACATTGCTTTTCCAGCTGCAAGTGGAGATGGCAACAAGAACGGGTCTACCAATTTAAATGCGGTACACAACCACCAAATAATTAGGAAAACGACAGCCCCAATTAATGGTACAAGGGGCTCTGGGATTTTTTTATGAAGCATTTATCGATCAATATTAATAAACTTTGATAAAAGATTTAGCATCAATTTTTTCTTTTACTAAGCCATAAGTAGTTGCTTGATTAATTAGATTCTGAAAGTCAGCAATATCTTGAGGGGTCAAATCACGCGCCATTTTGTAGTATGACAATGGTACAGTTTGAGCTATAGAAGCTGCTGTGTTCATGTGCTTAACTAAAAGATCTCGAGCTTTAGGATCATTGTTTCCATCATTAAGCGCTTTTGCCCAAGCTCTAGCAAATCTTTCTGCAGCTTGTGGATTTTCTTTAATGAATTTAGAGCTAAGAACACCACCCCCTAAAACAGCACAGGCATCAGGTCTTCCCAACATATACTTGGCAATAACACCACTTTCTAACTTACGACCAACACCTTGGGAAACCATCATACTAACAATTGGTTCTAGAGTATAGGCAGCATCAAATTGGCCAGACTGTAAACCACCAATATGAACGCTCATTTGCTGCTCTTGCATTTGATAATCTTTTTCTTCTAAACCAATTGCTTTTAAAACGCCTTTCGCTACGAAAAGATTGCCTGGACCTGGTGCAGACATAATCCGCTTACCTTTCAATTCAGCTAAGGTTTTAATAGGGCTATTGACTGGAACAACATAAGCCTCAAGTTGATATTTTGTATTTTGACAATTTAAGGAAATATATTTCAAGGTATCAGGTCGCAGAGCATTAATGTTTGCGCCTTCTAAGGAAAGTAAATTGGATGCTGCATCTAATTCACCAGTCACAATTCCTTGAACAACCAAAGGCTGAGTTGCTAGGGGAACACCCTCTACATCAAGGCCCTCTGCAGCAAAATAGCCTCTCTCTTTTGCGATAAAGTAAGGAAGCGCTGAAGAAGCAATGAACAAACCCATTTTCATTTTCTGTTGGGCAAAGCTCAAAGAAGAAAAGCTAGACAGTACAAGAATTGCGATCGATATTAAAAAACTTTTCCTGAGTTTCATACAATCTCCATTTGTAAAAATTTAGAATTTTTTAATTTATTGTGAAGCTTTTAAAACTAAGATAACATTAATTTGAAACATGTGCTTATGTATTTATTTTTTTAAAAACCTCCTTAATTTAATATTTGAAAGAACACTATGCATCCTCAAGGAATTGGTCAAACAGTTTTAAGAAGAGAAGATAATCGACTCTTAACTGGTCGAGGACAATTCGTCGCCGATATTCTTCCTGAAAATACATATTACTGTGCCTTTTTAAGATCACCTCATGCACATGCACTAATTAAGAGCATCGATAGCTCACCAGCTCAAAAATCCTCAGGGGTAATTGCAGTATTTACTGGCCAAGATCTACTGAGAGATGGAGTCGGCAAAATGACCCCTCTATGGATTATTCCAGGAGCCGAGGGTAGTCAAATGAATGAACCTCCGCGTTATTCCATAACTCCCGATCGTGTGCGCCACGTTGGTGAAATTGTGGCGATGGTAGTTGCTAAAACAGTTCATCAAGCAGTTGATGCTACAGAATTAATCAATGTGGATTATGAAGTATTAGACTCCGTGGTTAATGTTGAGAAAGCTGCTCTGGCATCAGCGCCACAACTTCATCCTCAAGCACCAAACAATCTTTGTGTAAGATTTCATCGCGGTGCTAAAGAACCCGTTGACTTAGCTTTTGCAAAAGCTAAACATCATATTCGTGTAGAAATTAAAAACCATCGCATCGTTTGTGCCGCTATAGAACCAAGAGCTGTTGTTGCTCAAGTCTCTCCCTCAAGAGGAGATGATGGGCACGAACTAACAATTTGGTCTGCAACACAAGTACCTCATCATATTCGTAAACTTACATCTGAACAGTTGAATTTGCCAGAAAACTCAATTCGCGTTATAGCCCCTGATGTTGGTGGAGGATTTGGCACAAAAGGTAAGTTATATCCAGAAGAAACTATCTTAGCTTGGGCCTGTAAGAAACTGAATGCCACTTTAAAGTGGACATCAACGCGCAGTGAAGCTTTTGTCAGTGACTACCAAGCACGAGATCATATGACTACAGCAGAAATGGCGCTAGATGAAAATGGCTTTATTTTAGGTGTTCGTGTTAAAACCCATGCTGCAGTTGGAGCCTATATTTCAACAGTGGGAGCTGCAGTTCCAACAACAGTTTATACCGCAGTTTTATCTGGACCTTACAAAATTCCAGCAGTGTTTGCAGAAGTTGACGCAATGTTTACGAATACAGTTCCAACCGATGCCTATCGCGGTGCTGGACGTCCAGAAGCTTGTTTTGTATTAGAAAGACTCATCGAAGCTGCAGCAGTCCAAACGGGTATGGACCGTATGGATTTAAGGCGGAAAAATTTTATTAAGTCGAGCGAGATGCCATACTCCACTCCATTAGGGCCTATCTATGACAGCGGAGATTTCCAGAGACTATTTGAAAGAGCCCTCGTTGTTGCTGACTTTGCTGGTTTTGAAAAACGTCGTGCGCTCTCAAAAGAAAATGGAATGATTCGAGGATTTGGTATTTGTTATTTTCTAGAAAGTTCCGGAGTTGCACCATCTAAATATGCTGGAATGTTTGGTGCGCGTGCTGGCTTCTTTGATTCTGCAGACATTAGAGTTTCTGCTGATGGAAGTATTCTTCTAATGTGTGGAACCCACAGTCACGGTCAAGCACATGCGACTACATTCCCACAAGTCGTTGCATCAAAGATTGGTCTTCCTCTATCCATGATTGAGTTATTTGAGGGGGATACAGGCAGAGTTCCATATGGGACTGGAACATTTGGATCAAGATCAATGGTAATTGCTGGTGGTGCTATTTCTATGGCGTGTAAAAAAATTATTGATAAATCAAAACTACTTGCTGCTCATTTACTGAATTGTGATTTAGCTGATATAGAACATCAAATTAACGATGGACTTGGCTATTTTATTTGTAAAAAATCACAAGCTAAACTAGATTGGTATCAAGTAGCTCGTGCAGCTACGTATGCACATAATTTACCTCCAGGAATGGAGCCAGTATTACACGAAAATGCGTTCTTTGATCCTCCAAATCTGACTTGGTCAAATGGTGCACAAGCTTGTGAAATCGAAATTAATCCTCAAACAGGAGTGACTAAATTACTATCCTATATCGCTATCGATGACGTAGGCACAGTAATTAACCCTATGATCGTAGAGGGGCAAGTACATGGGGCTATTGCACAAGGAATTGGGCAAGCTTTGTTTGAAAGTGCTGTCTACGATCCAGATTCTGGACAAATAATGACAGGTTCTTTTATGGATTATGCAATGCCTAGAGCTGATGTATTGCCAGATTTTATTTCTGAGGCTGATGAAACCCAACCTTGCACCCATAATCCCCTTGGAGTAAAAGGCTGTGGGGAATCAGGAACGATAGGTGCTCCCGCAGCGATTACAAGCGCAATGATTGATGCACTAGGATCTGTTGGTGTCAGAGGTGTTGAAATGCCGTTTACTGCAAATAAAATTTGGCACGCCCTCAGAGAGTCTAATCATGGATGAAAATAGCTCTCAAAGTATCAAAAATTCTATTAGTGAAAATTTATTAAAGTTATCTGATTGGGCAACACATCTTCGCTATGAAGATATACCTAATTCGGTTTTACAACATGCTGTATTAATTCTTGGCGACAATATCGCGGCTGCCCTATCTGCCACTAATGAACCAGAAGTTAAAACTTACCATGAGAAATTACTGAGTCAACAAAATGGAAATGTAGCAACGATTTTTCGTAAAGATGGGCCCAAAACTTCATTAATCAATGCAGCTCTCGCCAATGGTTTAGCGATTACTTGGAATGAATTAGATGATGGATATACCAGAACGGCAGTTCATCCGGGTGCACTTAGTCAACCGCTTATATTAGCTGCTGCCCAAGCAAATGACTTGTCTATTCAAGAAATGTTAAGGGCTGTTGTAGTGGCCTATGAAATTGGAACTCGGTTTGCAAGATCTTGGCCAGAAACATTACCAAGACTTCATCCTCATGGAGTATTTAATTCAGTGTGTGCAGCCGCTGGTTATGCAAGTTTGATGAGATTTAATAAAACACTTTTTATGAATGCGTTAACGGGTGCTTGCACAATGGTTTCTCCTGGACCATATAGCCATCCAATACAAGGCGCTCTGATACGTAATGCCTGGCCAGCAGCTGGGGCGTGGCTCGGATACTTTGCCTGTGAGATGGCTCAAGCTAATATTTTTGGAACACCATCAGGTCCATATGACGTTTTCCAAGTTGGATTTGGGGCCACATCTAAACCTGAACACCTTTGCATGGACCTAGGATCCGAATGGACAATTACTGCTGGTTACCATAAACTCTATGGATCATGTCACCATGCTCACGCCTCTATGGAAGCGATAGAAACAATCTTAAGGGAACACCCCTTGCTACGTGGTGGAGAAGCAATCAAATCCATAACAATTGAAGTTTCAAAAATGGGTATGAACTTTAACAATACTAAGCCAGTAACAACATTAGCTGCAAAATTTTCAATACCCCATGCAGTTGCAGCAACCATAGTTAATGGTGCAAGCGCTACAGAAAACTTTTTACATGAGAGCATGTCAAACAAATTAATCGCTGCAGTGCGCGAAAAAGTAGTGATGGAAGAAATTAGTCATGTTCGCCCTTGGCCTTACGATAGACCAGCAAAAGTTACCATTGAGTTAAATAACGGTGAGAAGTTTTCAGAATTCTGTGAGGCGGCACTTGGAAGTTCTTCCAGACCTTTGGAGGCTCCAATGGTTTTAGATAAGATTCGTAATTTATCAGAATTTTATGCGCCTAATTTAGAATTAGCAGTTGTTTCTCTTCGTCAACAACTTCAGGATAATTCAAGCTTATCGCTAAAAACAAATGCTTGGATTAACTCTTTTTATACAAAATAAATTAAAACCAAATTACCCAAATTAAAGTTTTTCTTATACTCCATTTTGTTTAATGATTGATTAGAATGTTTTTTATAAAAAATATAGAACTTATCCAATAATTTTTTTAAAAATGATTCATGGTTAAACTCTATAAAGTATTTAAAACATTAAAAGTATTTAGGAGACCTCATGAAAAAAGTATTTCTTTGTAAAAGCCTAATAAAAGTTCTTTTTCTATTTTTCTCATTTGCTAGTACTTTTTGTATAGCTCAAAATGAGTTTCCCACAAAGCCAATCAATTTAATTTCTCCCTATCCCCCAGGTGGTGCAGTTGATCAAGCAGCTCGCTCCATTGCTCAATCACTTTTCAAAGTGTGGAATCAAGCTGTTGTAGTCAATACAAAACCTGGTGCAGGTGGAGCTATAGGTATCCAATCGGTTGCAAATGCAAATCCTGATGGATATACCCTTTTAATTACTGCACCTGCAATATTGTCTGTGCCAATATCTGATCGCCTTTTTAACAAAACTCCATCTTTTGATCGTGCACAATTTACCCCTCTAGCTTTGTTATCAGCTGATCCTGTTTTGTTTGTAGTTAAAGCAGATGCTCCGTGGAAAAATTTTGAAGAATTTGTAGCTTATGCCAAGAAAAATCCAGATAAAGTTCCATATTCCTCTTCTGGAAACTATAGCAATCTTCACTTGCCTGTGGAAATGATTGCGCATGCAACTTCGATTAAGTTACAACATATTCCTTATTCTGGTGGAGGGCCTGCTTTAACTGCTGTTTTAGGTGGTCAAGTCGCACTTACTGCTGGAGTCCCGGGAGTAGTCGGTCCACAAATTAAATCAGGAGCTTTACGTCCATTACTAATAACTAGCGCAAAAAGACATCCTCAATTTCCGGATGTTCCAACAGCAGTAGAGTTAGGTTATAAAAATGCTGAGTTTTATCTTTGGGCTGGTTTATTCGCACCAGCTAAAACTCCAGATTCTTTAGTGCAAAAAATACGCAAAGATATAGCTCGTGCAGTTCAAGATCCTGAATACATACAAACTACTGAAAAAATGGGAGTCTTGATTGACTATCGTGACGGTAAAGACTTTGATGATTTTCTCAATAAAGATCAAGAACGCTTAAGTAATACCATTAAAGGCATCGGTAAGATTGAGTAATTTTTATAACTTAGAGTTTTGTTGAATTGTTTTAATTATCTTAGCTGGAGTTATTGGAAGTTCATTCACAAAAACGCTGAGGGGAGATAGTGCATCATTAATTGCATTAAATACCGCTGCTGAAGAACCAGCAACGCCCCCTTCACCCCCACCTTTAGCACCAAGTTCTGATGTCTTGGTTGCTGAGAATGTATGTCCAACAACAATATCTGGCATTTCACAAGCCATTGGCACTAAATAATCGACTAGACTACCATTGATTAGCTGACCCTGATCCGAATATAGGCATTGCTCATATAAAGCAGCACCAATTCCTTGAATAACACCACCTCGAATTTGTTCATCTAACAATAAAGGATTAACAACTACGCCAACATCCTCTAAAACCCAATGTTTTAATAATTTGACATATCCTGTCTCAGGATCAACCTCAACATATGAGGCTTGAATACCATTTGTGAATACTCCATCAAAATCACGTTGCGCATAGCTGCGACTAACAGTTAATTCTGGGGTATATCCCTTCGGAATTTTTTCATGATTAAAGTAAGCTTGACGAGCAAGATCTTCCAAAGAGATCAAAATATGATTTTGATCTAAATACACCACATTTCCATCTTCCAAGCTGAGTAATGATGTATCAACAGCACAAATTTTTGATGCAAATTCTAGAATATTTTGTTTGAGAGCTTTTGAAGCTTGAAGTATTGCTTCACCGCCAATGGATGTTCCTCTAGACCCATAGTTACCTCCACCATAAGGACTAGCATCGGTATCTCCTAAAACCACTCTTACACGCTCGATACTGACATTTAAAATACTTGCTGTAATTTGTGCAGCGATGGTTTGTGCCCCTTGACCAAACTCATTAATACTTGCTGTACAAAAAATTGAACCCGTAGGTAGCAAACTAATGGTCGCTGTATCGGCAGCAGAAATCGATGCTCCACCTTTACCATACATAGTTGAAGACGGACTCGATGTTTCTAAAAAGCTAGCAAAACCAATACCT